>Ga0099826_10000589_pt1 | contig 18378 bp, 16 predicted proteins | sample Mtrugardesep15_FD_76830 | JGI IMG/M metagenome (GOLD analysis project Ga0099826, IMG submission 76830) | Root nodule microbial communities of legume samples collected from California, USA - M. trunc garden sep15 | ecosystem: Host-associated > Plants > Roots > Nodule | place: USA: California... | reverse complement strand
TCCAACTTCGAGCCCTGTTCCGATGACGGTTAGACGCGCTCATGGCTCACCTCCTCGAGGCCTCGGGCCGTTCGTCGGCGCGCGGGCATGCGTACGAGATGCGGGAGTCGATCCGGAAGGTGGATGGCGCGGCCTTGCGCCAGCGCCTCGGCCATCCGCTCGCGAATCAGCTGTACGAGGCGCTGCTGAGAGGACTGATCGGTGGTTGCGCGCTGTGCGTACTGCTCGGCCAGTTTGAGGTTCGCCGCCAACGTGGCCAGTTCCGGCTGCCGGCTCCGGGCTGGATCGGACAGCAATTCCCCCGTGCGGATGTGCAGGGCCAGGTGTTCCATCGCGCGAAGGTGATCGGATGTCTCGATGCTCCACCGCACACGCTGCGCGACAATTTTCTTTACGCCGACCAGTTCGCCTTCCGCGTTGCGCGCTGCCATGTGTACGTTGACCGGACGGGTGCCAAGTCGCGTGAGCACCACCTGGTCGCCAATCCGCGGTTGCGAAGCAGACTCTGAGAAGGCCCGCTCGAGGTCCGTACCCCAGACGGTGCGCTCTCCGGTCTCGGCGCGGAGCGTCACGTAGAAGGACATGCGCTGGGCCGGGTCAAATCGATATGGTGCCGCGGCGGCTGCCAGGAGCATCCCCCTGACAGGCGGTCTCCCTCCGCGCTCCAATCGGCGGTCTTGCGGTTCCTCTTCGTGCGGGTGATGACCGGCGTTGCGACCGGCTTCGGCGGGAACGGCGCCTTCGTGCACGGTCGCTTCTTCACGGTCCAGCGACCTCGGTATTGGATCCCGTCCGGTCTTGTGCAGGGGCGACCCTCTTTTCTCCAATGCACGCTGCACCTGATGGATTTCAGCCGCGGTCGGCTCGTAGCCTCGGACCTCGATGCCCCGGAACGCGGCCTCACGCCACATGCCCTGGCGGAAGGCCTCGGTGCCCTTAAGTTCGATGACCTGCCAGCCGCGCGCTTCGGCGATTGCCACCGCGCTGTGCAGGACCTCGCGGTTTTCGGTCTTCACGCGGAGGCGGGCGCCGTCGTCGATGAATGCGAGCGTGCGATCCGGGAAGAAGTAGCGATTGTCGATGCGCAGGTAGCGGCGCTCGATGGCATCGGGTACCCGGGCCCGGCCTCGGCCCGCAGCCGACGCATCGCCCTGAAGGACGCCAACGCCGTCCCAAGATGTGGTGCTCTCGGTGCCGCTCGGAGCGCGATTTTCGGGAGTATGGTCCGTGGACATTGTTAGCTCCTGTTCTCGTGGGCTGTCCGATTCGCACGCCGCGGCATCAGTCCAGGATTCGCGCCATGAACTCTTCGACGTGGCGCTTCATGTCCTCGTCGCCGAGTTTCTCGGTGGGAATCTCCACGTCGTCGAAGTCGAACGAGAAGTCTTCCAGCTTCAACTCGTCGTTCAGTACATCGATGGCCAAATTGCCGACCGCCTTGGTCGCCGGCGTGGCGCCACCGTCCTGTGGCGAGGCGTCCGCAATGGATCCATGTTCCGCGTCAGTGTCTGTCCTGCTATCGAGCATCGCTGCCGAAGCGGTGGCGACGACGCGGGAGGACTTGTTCACGTCGAGCTTCGGGACTGGCGGCGGCGGTCGCTCGCGTGGGGCGAAGAACCTGTCGCGAAAGTAGAGGATGCGGTGCGCCAGCACCGGCCGCAGGCCTTCGTAAAACAGGATCATCCGGTCCGGTCCCAGTTCCTTGACCTCCTGAGGCAGCAGCAGACGGCGCGGTTGCTCGCTGATGCTCACGGTGGGCTCCTTGCCCGCGCCGCCCCACATCGGACGGGTGACGTTCTTCTGTCGGACGGTGCAGGTCCCCAGCTCGCGCGAGATGGCTTCGGCGTCCTCGTACTCCTTAGGCGGGAAGACGATGCGCGCGGCGAGCATTTTGCGGATCGACTTGGCGCCCTCGACGCCGTACTTCTCGATCAGCTGCGAATTGGACTGAACGATGACCACGGTGCGCACGTTGTAGCCGGGCAGGAAGGCCGTGGAGTCGGCGATGACGGGAATGCGTCCGAGCGCCGGAAACTCGTCGAGCATCAGGAGTACCTGATGGCGAAGCTGCGGATTGTTCTCGGGAAGCTCCCGCGTTTGCAGGCCGATGGCCTGCTGGAAGAACAAGTTCAGGAGCGGCTGCAGCCGGGCGATGTTGTCGGGGTTGATCTGCACATAGATCGAGATCGGACGCTTGCGCAGGTCTCGTAGGTCGAAGTCATTGGCCGAGGTGGCCGCATCGATCATCGGATTGAGCCACAGGTCCAGGCGGCTGGTGAAGGTCTTGCGGATGCTGGAGGCCGTGGTCGGCGCCAGGTCGATCACGTCGTAGAGGCTCTGCACCGCTTCCTGCGACAAGGGGTACCCCGCGCGCTCGCAGGCGTCGATCACGCGCTTCCAGTGCTTCTGAAAGCCCTCGGCGTCGCTGGCCATGCCCTGGCGCAGGACCTCGCCCAAAGTGCGCGCGGCACCCTCGGTCTCGAAGAGATAAAGGGCGATGCCCAGGAACAAAGATCGGGCCGAAGAGGTCCAGAAGGGATCACCGGCCTGCGGATCGGGAAAGAGCATCGTGCCGATGCGCTGCAGATCGTCGATGCAGCGGTAGGGCGTCTCCGAGACATAGCCGAGCGGATTCCAGCGCGCCGACCGCTCGCGTTCTGACAGGGGATCGAACAGGTGCACCTCCTGCCCATGGGCGGCGCGGAAGCCCGCGGTGCGCGTGAAATTCTCGCCCTTGATGTCGCTGACGATGGCCGAGCCGGGCCAGTTCAGCAGGTTGGGGATGACCACGCCAACGCCCTTGCCGCTGCGCGGCGGCGCCTCGAGTGCGACGCCCTGCTGACCGGGAAGCACCAAGTAGCGGTTGCCCAGGCGCCCGAGGATGATGCCGTTCTCGTTCAGGAGGCCCGCTCGCGCGATCTCGCGGCGACTCGCAAAACGTGCATCGCCGTGCAGCGGCCGGCGTCGGGGCAGCATGGCGATGCCGACCAAGCCCATCATCAGTCCTTGGGAGCCGGCGAGCGACGCAATGAGGACACGGCGTACATCCGGCCGCTCACCGTAGGCCTGCCAGTACTCGTGGAGAGTCAGCAGCGTGGCGCGCTGGGGCGGCAGATTCATTGCGATCAGAAATGCTTGTCCGGCCACGTACACGCCGGCCAGCGCCGCCACCAGCAGCGCGACCGCGATTCTGAACGCGCTAGGCAAGCCGTCGGATCTTGGTGCCAGGGTCATACCAGATCTCCCGCACGATGCGCCGCGGCAGGCCGTCCCTGCGCTCGCGCGCGCACTGTACGACGATGTCTACGCTCATCTGTGCCAGTTCCACGCCGTCGCGCGTGGACATGCCGTGGCCCGCCTGACTGCGCTTCATCAACTGCGCGAGGGCCACAAAGGCCATCTCGGCGCTGTCCGCGTGCACGCTGGCGATCGAGCCGGGGTGGCCGGTGTTCACGGACACCAGATAGTCGTAGACCTCTTCGCCGGTGCGGAGCTCGGACACGAACACCCGGTCGGGGCGCTGGCGCTTGGCACTGGCGAGCAGTTGGCCGGGGGTGACCTCGGCCTGCCCCTGGGCGCCGTGCGAATAGAAGAGCCTCACGTGATTGGGCTGGTTGCGTACCGACAACTCCTTCACGTCCTCGATGGTGATCAGGCGGTCCTCGGCTGGCACCTCGAGGATCAACGCCTTGCCGACCGTGGTCTTGCCGGAGCCGGTGGCGCCGGACAGCAGGATGTTCTTGCGAAGCTGGACGGCGCGCCGCAGGAAGGACACGAACTGCCGGTGCGCTAGGAGGTCCGTCAGCTCCCGGTCGTCGGGCGGCGCGGTTGCCGGTTCGGCTTGCCGCGCCTGTTCCGCATGAGCGCTGCGCGTGGTCTCGAAGATGTGCAGATTCTCCAGTTCTTCGAGAGTCCAGAGCACGTTCGAGGGACGCCGGATCGTGATCGAGACGGTCCGGTCCAGCGTTGCGGGCGGCAGAACGATCTGAATTCTTTCGCCACCCGGGAGGGTGGCGGACAGGAGCGGCTCGTTGGCCGAAATGCGCTGTCGCGTGAAATTGGCCACGAGTTTCGCGATGGACATGCACCAGTCGAAGCTCGCGAACGGCAGTTCCTCTCGCGTCCAACCCGACTGCCGTTCCACGAAAGCTGCACCGGGCTCGTTGATGCAGATTTCGGTCACGGCGGGATCGCTCAAAAGGCGGCCAAGCGGGCCGAGAAAGAGAGCTAGCGACGACGGCGGCTCGATGGAGGCCGCCTCGGGCGCGTGCGCCGGCGTCGGCTGTCGGCCGTCCACGGCAATGCCGGGCTCGCAATCAAGGGATGACCGGTTCGGCTCGAAGCTCATAAACGCTCCTGAAATCCACATCGCGGGCGACCAGGATCTGGATCCGCTCGCCCTGGTTCTTGATGACGGTCGGCGGGATCGACACGGTGCTGCGCAGGACCTCCGTCATGATGTCGCGGCTGCCCTGCGGACCGAGCACCACGCCACCGCCGCTCCCGACGGAGGTGCCGCTTTGCCGATGGGCGGCGATCGTCTGCATCGTGCCGTCGACCACTGAGATCAGGACTGCGGCACCGAAGCGATCCCAGAAGTGGGTGTCGACGAAACCGGGGAGGCCGCTGCGCCCCAGTTCGTCGGTGCCCGGTGAGGCCAGCTGGACCACGACGCCGGTTGGTGTGCGCGCTTCATTCCAGACGATAAAGACACGACCCTGTCCCTGACGCGGCGTTCCACGCTGCTCGCCGACGTACTTGGTGCCGCGCTCCAGCAGCACGACCTTGCCGTCCGCCCCATAGACATCGCTCGCACCGATGCAGGTTGCCATGCCTTCATACGTGGAATCGATGGCGGTTTCCAGCGTGCAGTCGATGAACGCGCCCTTGGGCAACAGCATGCGCCGCGTCGGCAGGGTCTGGGCGGCGACCGCCGGAGCCTGGGTGGGCCGAAGGCTGGCGGCAAGCGGACTGCCGCCGAGTGCCGCCGAGCCGGCGTGGGGCGGCTGCAGCGCACCGATGAGCTGGGCCATGCCTGGCACGGCACCGGGAGACTGCATTGGTGGTGGATCCGCGAACGCGTGCGGCGTGGTGAAATCGCGGTGCGGGGTGGCTTGAGCGCGCCGCAGGACCGGGGTACCCAGCTGTCGTTCCAGTGCGATCTGCTCGGGTGTCTTCTGCGGCGGGGCCGCGTTGGCGCCATTCGACTGTGGGGGCGGCGGGGAGGGAGGGACAGCGCTCGCTGCTGCTTCCGGCGCCGTTCTGGGCGGATCGATGCGCCCGAGCGGCGGAAGCTTCATCTCGCCGCCAGCGCGTGCAGCGGCCGCCTTTCTCGCGGCCTCTTCGGCCTCCCGGGTCTTGGCGTATTGAGTGCTGTAGTACCAGAACAGGAACCCGGCGCCCATCAGGATGATCGTGGTCAGCGCCAGGAAGCCGCTGATGCGCGACTGGATGGAGCGCTCGCGGTTGACGGATGGGATGGCACGCTCGCCCTCGATCGTCGCGCGCTCTTCGGCTGCTCGAGGCGCTGCACCTCCAGGGGATGCTGCTCGCTGCGGAGACAGGATCTCCCCGGTGCCTGGGTCGATCTCGGGCGGGTCGCCATTCTCCGGGGGGCCGGTCCGCGATGCGCGGTGGGTCTCGCTCGTCCAGGTCATGGACCGGCTCCTGCAGTGATGCGCCGCACACCTGTCGCGCTGGTGTTGTTGGAGGTGCGCGCTCCGCCGCCGACGAAGGACCGGTTGACCACGCAGCCGACCAGCCCGCCGCGCCGCAGCACGAAGCGGTGCGCCACGCGGTGGATCACCACCTCGTCCGCTTCGACGTTGAAGTTCAACAGCGATTCGGAACCGTCTTCGTTCTGGACGAACATGGCTGGAAAGTCGGAGCGCGCATGAAAACGCAGACGCGTTTGCACCCCGTCGTCGTGGGCGCTCACGGGCTTGAGCGAATTGCTTCCGCAGAACCAATAGTCGGAGTTGCGCGGCCGACCGGCTGCTCCTTCGCTCATGCGCGCCTCGGCCCGGCGCCGTTCCTGATCCACGGCTTCCGCCCGGGCTTCGTCCTCCGGATAGGTGAAACGTATCGAATACACCATGCGCCTCGCTGCTGCGCCTGCTGGCGCGGTGGGGCCGACGGTGTAGTGGAAGTGATAGGCCCGCCGGTTCGTGAGGACAGTGAAGTTGGTCGTGGCGCGCGCTTCCTTGGGCTTGATGAAAAAGTGGTTGCGCTCGGCCCCGATGTCGAAAGCGCCGTTGTCGCCGGAGCCGAGATTCACGAATTCCTCGCCTTCGGCAAACTGAAGATGGATCTGATAGCCCACGTATCCCTGCAAGCTGACGACGTCCTCCGGGTTGTAGGCGACCACCCGTATCCGGGCATCGACCTTGCCGGCCGGCGGCTCGGTCGCGGTCCGACCGTGCGGTGCGGCGAGCGCGAGACTTGCCGCCAATCCGATTGCCAACGGAACTCTGCGGTGCGCGCGCCGGGACGTCATCGCGCCTCCCGTCTGCCGGGTGCAACGTCAGCCGGAGCCACCTCGGGCTCGCGGCGGTATTCGACGACGCGAAATCCCAGCGGGTTGAGCGAACGCGTCTTGTTATCCGCCGATGGCGGGACATAGACGAACTCGATCGTGGAAACCCAATGGCTGGTCTGCTCCTCCCCGGTGCCGCCTGCACTTGTCGAGCGGGTGAAGCGGACCTGCGCCAGCTTGTCCTTTCCACTCCCCAGCTTGAGAAAGGTGATCGAGCGCACCTGCGCACGGATGGAAGTGCCGTCCTTGTAGACGTTCAGGGGCGACGAAGGGTTGTCGGCGGCCCACAGGGCCGCCCATTCCTGATTGAGACGAGGCGAATTCTGAGAGGCGACCAGTTCGTAGTCCGCTTCGGCGGTGCCGTAGAAGTAGCGCTCGCGCGCGATCACGTAATTCTGCAGCAGGTTGCGTGTCACGACCTGCTCGATGTCGGTCGTGCCTTCGTAGGTGGGAACGATGTCGACGATCCCGCTGCTGCTGTCGACCCGGATGAGAACCGGAACCGGCTGCTTCAGTGGTGTGAGCCCGCTGACGGCGGCGACGGCAAGCACCGCGATCAGCGTCGTGGCTGCGGCCACGGTACAGGCGATCCTGGTGGATCGTTCCGCCCGACGTGCGCGGTCGAGTTCCCAACTCCGGGCCTCGAGCAGGTAGTTTTCAGGGGCGGGATTCCGGGGCATCGACCGCTCCTGATGACGAAACACCGTTCGAGGTGTTGATGGGTGTAAGCAGCCCTTCGCAATCCGGCGGCACGGGTGGGCGAGTGCCGCATGCAACAAGCAGAAGGGCAAGGAGGGAAAGGATGAAGGACGGCTTCATCTGCACACCCGAGTGCTAGCGATTGCGCGTGGGACTCGGCATGACCCGCTCTCTGGAAAGCACCGTGCCGCCGCGGCGCGCGGCGCCAACACTGGCGATCGCGGCGACCCCGGCGCCGATGCGATTGCCTGCAAGGCGCCGGAACGAGTCCCATCGACTGACTGGCTCCCGCCGCAGTCCGTCCAGCACGCCGCGTCCGAACTCGTAGCCGGTGCGTTTGGCGCCTCCAAGTCCCCAGCGGAGCGCTCCGCTCACGACCCCATAGGTGCTCAGCGCAACACCGCTCGCGAGTCCTGCAGCGATTGACGTAACCTGGCGCATCACTAGGAAAACGAGGGCTGAGGCAAGGCACACCCGCACACTCGCCGCGATAGTTATTCCTGCGCCTGATGCCGCGGCGCCGGCGGCGTAAGCCTTGACAATATTGAGAAGCAGCGACGCAGCGAATAGAGTGAGGACCGCGACGAGGGCGTAATTTGCTAGCTGTGCAACCCAAGATTCAAAAAATCGCTTGGTTGCATCGAAAAGGAGCAAGACGATGAAGATCGGGCCCAAGGCTAGCAAGATTGCAACTGCGACCTTTGATAGTCCAAGCAAGAAGGCGGTCACGACAACTGTTAGACCGACTAACAGGTAGACTAAAAATCCTGCGGCGTAGAACGCAAAGTCACTATCAAGAACACTTCCCTTCTTTAGCAATTGTTCAGCGATCGTCGTTCCATCGAGCCAGACCTGATCAATCACGCCTACGACTGTGGACGCACCAACGACTGACGCCGCCAACTGCTCCGGAGCTCGATAGAAGCTATCCGCAATGACTTGGTTATAGGTCCATAGCCGAAGTCCTACGCCAAGAACGATTGCGACGGTAAAGACTCGCTTAATTCCTTCCCATATCGGCTCTTGGATCCGCCCTGAAAGGCTGAGGTAACCCCAGATCATCACGTAGACAGTTGCGAGTGTCACGGCGGCAGGTTCGATTGCGGATGCAACTCGTGCCGAGTGCGTGCCGATGTAGTCGGCAAGCTGGCTATCGAGCCAAGAAAAGAATTGCGCAAAGAACCTCATGATGGAACCTATTACCGGCCGGCGCCGTGTTGGATAGGAATCGGCTTCAGATCTCGCGTGTTCCCAATGCCCTCGAGCTTTCGCTGAGTCAGCGTGTCATCAACTTCCTTTGACGCTGAAGTCTGAGGAATGGGTGGGTGCCCCGCTCCGGCTGGTACCTGTTCTGCGGCCTGATACTTCACGAGTAGGTATGGTCCGCCCACGGCTGCCGCGACGAAGACGATGATTGCAAGAGGTATCCAAGTGCTCTTCTTCATTTGAGTTTCGGCTAGTAGTCGATATTAGGAAGCGATCTCATTGAACCGATGCCAGAGGCGGCTTGCTCTCGCGCGCGCTGCTTGCGCATGAGCTCCTCAGAATGAGCAACTTGATAGAGGCTCTGCAGTTTCGTCTGTTCGTTGGTGAGCATGGTCTGCTCGACCTGGATCCTTGCCTGGAGGTCCTGGATCGCCTTGGGATCCTGTGCGGAAGCGATGCGATCGATGAGCACCTGCAGGGCCGAGAAACGCTGGCTGGTGCCCTGGTACGCGTTCTGCGTCATCCCGTTGAGCAGCGCTGCCGACTGCCTCCCTTGCTCGACGATCTGGCGCAACTCGGGACTGAGCCCTTCCATCTGCGTTCCAGTGAGAATGCTGTTGGCTTTCATGATCGACTGCACCTGGCTGGCCAGTCCGGCATAGCTGGCCGATGAGCCGTTGAGCGTGTGCATCAGTTCGCCGTAGCTGGGAGGTAGGTAGTTGCGCGCGAGCTCCGAGGTCGGCAGCAACTGCTCCATGCCCCGGCTTCCCGTCATGGCGTTGTGGGTCTGGGCCAACTGGTCCTTCGAGGCCTTCAGTTGCTCGTACTGCTTCTGCATCCCGGAGATTTGCTGCTGCCAGTACATGACCTGCTGTATCAGGTTGGCAACGGCCGCGAAGTCGATCACGGGGATGCCGGCTTTCGCGTGCGGTGCTGCGAGCGAAGCCGCGGCCGCGAGGATGAAGGCAGCACGGTACCTATGCACGGGAGATCTCCTCTAGTGAGATGAATGGTGGGCGCGATCGGCAAGTGCCCTGCGGAAAGGCGGCAGCCACTGGCCGGGATCCGGTCCGAAGGCCGCGACGCACTCGCGCATGAGGCGGACGTTGCCGGTGCGCCCGGAGATGATGTGCAAGGCATCGTCGAAGCCATGGAGGTCGAGCTGCGCGACGACGCTGACATGGTTCTGCTTGATGAGGAACTGTCGAGAGCCGGGCTCGAGTTCCTCCTTGATGAGCGCGAACTCCCGGTCCGTCAGGTTGAAGCCCCGGGTGTACTCGTCGTAGTCCGCTTCCGGATTGGGGAACAGGATCTTCGTTGGCGTCTGCTCGACGATCGCGCGCGCGATGCTGGAATCGAGCACATGGCTGGTGCTCTGGGTGAAGGTGGCGATGTTCGCGTTTTTCTTGCGCCAGGTCTCCAGGCCGTTCTTGGCGAACTTCGCGAAGGCCGGGTCGCTCAGCAGCTTGGCGAATTCGTCCATCCAGCACACCAGCGGGCGGCCGTCGACCATTCGGTTGACGAGATGAAAGAGGTACAGCGTCAGCGGCGCACGGGCGATTTCGTTGTCCAGGAAGTCGGTCACGTCGAAGCCCACCAGGGCATGCCGGGCAAGCAGCGGGGCCACGTCGTCGCGATCGTTGTCGAAGACCCAGGCATAGTCGCCGTGCTCCGAGGCACACCATTTCCGAAGGCGCGCATGCATCCCCTCGGGATCCGTGATGTCGAGGAAGGCGGAGAGGCGGGACAGGCGCCTGAAAGGGAGATCGAGCTTCAGGGTGCCGCGCAGCGCCTGATCGAGGTCGTCTTCCTGGCGGACGGTCAGCGTGTCGCTCGGCGTGCGCATCACGAGGCGCCGGAGCCAGTGCCGCATGAACTCGACGTTATCAGCGATCGAATCGTCGAGCTGCAGCGGATTGCAGCCGGTCGGAGTCCCGTTCTTGAGAGGAAGGTACTGCCCGCCCAGGGCCCGCACCAGGATGTGCAGCCCTTCATCCTTGTCGAAGATGACCTGGGTGGCGTCGAGCCGATTGCGGATCGCCACCATGCAGAAACCCAGCAGCGTGGTCTTGCCGGTACCGACCGGTCCCACGCCCGTGATGTGTCCGACGTCCCGGCGGCTGCCGCCGTCCGGGCTGCGCGGGTCGCTCGCATGCAGCGAGAAGTAGTAGGGCGAACCGGCACGGGTCGTGAACATGGTCAGCGCGTTGCCCCAGTAGTTGCCCGTCGCGCGGCCGGTCGGGAAATTGTGGAAGGGCGACATCGCGGCGAAGTTGCGGCTGGTGACGGGCGCCTTGCGGCTGCGGTAGCCGAAGTTGCCCGGCAGCTGCGCCCAGAAGGCCGCCTCCAGTGCGAGGTCCTCGCGCGCCACAACCATTCCCGCGTCGCCCAGCAGGTAACGCGCGCGAGCGACGCTGTCATTGAGTCGCTTCAGGCGGGGCCGGCCCTCGGCTTCACCGACGCCGTCGCAAGGGTCGTCCAGCACGTGCAGGCTGAAGTGGTGGTCGCCCACGACGAAGCGATTGCTCATCAGGTCGTCGAGTGCATCCTTGAGCTCGTCGGCCTGCGACACCGCCAAGTCGCCGGCGGCGGCCATCCTGTGATGCTGGCGGCTCATCATGTCGGTGGCCGTGCCCTTGGCCAGGAAGGTGAAGCTTTGGGTGAGCACGAAGGGGAAGGGCGCGGTGAGCAGGGCGCTGAACATGCCTGGCGCAGTCGGCGTGGGATATTCCTTGATGCCGAGGAAGGCCCCGATGCGGGTCTGAGTGCCCGTGCGGTATTCCATCGCTTCGTTACCGAAGAAGGGCCGGGTGGTGGCCAGAACCTGGTTGAGCGGCGCGCGCGGCAGCGGCATGCGCTGCCACTCCCCGTTGAGAAGCAGGCCGTGGAACTCCATGAGGGAGGAAAAAAGCCCGCTTTTCCCCTGCAGCCGATAGATGCCCAGTGCTTCGGGGTCGTAGCGCTCGAGCGCCGCGAGTAATTCCTGGCGCAGCTTGGTGCAGGCGTCCAGCGCATCGTGCAGCTCCGCCCGCGCACCCTCCGGGTCTGCGCGCTTGAACAGCCGCCATGCGGCATTGCCGATGCGGGTGGGCTGCGGCCGGAATACGGCCGACAGGTACAGCTCATTGACCATCAGGCACTCGCCAGCCAGCTTGCGGCGATAGCGTTGCTCGATCTCTTCGGCGAAGCCGGGCATCGTCCGTCCGTCCGGGTAGCCCGTCTCGCGACGGCGGATCACGTGGGCCCAGAGGGCCAGGTTGGGCGAGGCGATGTTGCGCAGCAGGACATTGAGGCGCTCGTGCCAGCTGTTGATGTCCTCGTCGTCCGCGCTTTCGAAGCTGGTACCGGCCAGGCGGAGCGTCTGGACATAGTCACCCGCACGTGTCAGCGCCACATGCTCGTCCACATGTGCCGAAAGCGGGATCATGGACGCTGCGTCGGCTTCTCGACGCAGCGTGCGCTCGGAGTGTGAGAGCAGCTTCATGGTGCGATACGGCGTCAGGATATGGCTACAGACGGCATTCGCATGCGGCGATGCCCCCGCCAGTCAGGCATGTCCAGCGCGAGGGGGCTGTACGAGTTCGCACGCCAGAGCCGCAGATTGCCGCCGAGCATGGCCGGCAGGCGCGTGCGGCCCCAGAGCTGCAGCAGGTCGAAGAAGCGGGGCTCGTACAGGCAGACCAGGTAGAGAGCACCCCGTGGATCGGCACGAAGGCCAGCAGCCACGCGAGGCTCTTGGTCACGATGAACGCCTCTGTCGTGACGACGATGTTGAACATCATGGCCGAGTAGGTGACGCCCCAGACCATGGAAGGTCGCGTCATGCCGACGAACAGAGGATCCGCGGTGATGCCCTGGTTGCGACTCATGGACTGCTTCCTTCAGACGCCGAACAGGCCTCGGATCCAGGACACGATCTGGGGTCCGCCGAAGACCAGCACGGTGCCAATCACGACCGCGACCATCCACCACCAGCTCAGGCGTCCGAACCAGGCCATGGCACCGGAGACCATCACCGCGACCGCCGCCAGCGGGGTCAGGATGGCGACGAGTTGCTGCTGAGTCGCGTTGGCACCGGTCGCGAATGGGCTTCCCGCCCACGCGACCTCGGCCGGTGCGGTGGCGATCAGCAAGGCGATGAGCAGCCATCCGGCCCATCTGGCGCGGATGCCGGCTCCGGTTGGGGGCGGCATGTGGATCGGGCATGCGGTCATGGCGTTGCTCCAGTGGGCCGAGGGGAAGATCCCGCGGGCATTTGTCCAGGCGCGGGCGCAAAGGAAAGTGAAGCAGGCGGCGCAATTCGCCGACTGCTGCCGTAGACGTCCCACCAGGGCGCTGGCGCTGCGCGCTTGCCGGCGGAAGGGGCCTTGGCGGCCGGGACGGCGACGGGCTTTGCCGCCGTGGTCTGGGTGGCGGCATGGGGCGCCGAAGCGATCTCCCGTTGGATGGCCGCGATGTCGCCCAGCATTCGGACGCGCTGTTCCTCAGCCTCGGTCGCCGCCTCCGGGTCAGACGCGGCGAGGCGCTCGGCCTTTCGGCGCGCGAGACCTTCCAATTGCGCTTCCGACTTCCTGAGCTCTTCGCGAAGGATCTCGATGCGTTCGTGGTCGCGGGCCGCCTGCTGGCGGGGACTGACACCCTGCGATGCACCAGGCTCCACGTGCGCGATCAGGCCCGCGAAGACAAGCATGGAAAGCCAAGCCGACCGTCGGCCCTCACTGCTCGCCTGCCTGCGCCGTACGTCGATTGCTTGCATGGGGCGCAATGTCCGCCTTCTCCCATGCGTGTGTCGACTATGTTTTTTGATAGTGGCGCCGCAAAGGGCAAGGCGGCGATATTTCGTGAGGGACAAGGCGGTACGGGGGTCCGATCCCGGCGGGCGGCCAAGCAGGTGCGCCGGTGCGCGGGTGAATGCCCTGCAGCATGTTTCAGCGGCGGTTGGCGACGCGCGCCCTCGGGTGTGACGGACCGCATGTTGCGCCGCGGCCTGAGGAGCAAGTCATGGGCAACGTGGTCATCTTCGGTAACCAGAAGGGCGGCGTCGGCAAGTCCACGCTGGCGGTGCTGTACGCATGCTGGCTGGCGGATGCGAAGCGCCAGTCGGTGTGCATGGTCGATCTGGACGCGCAGGCGAACAGTTCGAAATCGCTGAGCCGGTTCTCGACGATCGCGGAGTCGGTAGAACTGTTCGGTCAGGAAATGGGCCCGATCGTCCCCTCGCGCGAGGGTGCCATTGCGCTGGCGGCGGGCAGCAGAAAGCTGGCCGACGTCGAACTCGCGAGGGCGGACCTCGTGATTCCTTTGTTCCGCGGGAACGTGAGGCGCCTGGCGCAGGGCTTCGATTCGGTCGTGATCGATACTCCCCCGGCGCTGGGCCTGCGCATGAGCGCGGCGTTGATTGCCGGCCATGCGGTGGTCTGTCCGATCGAGCTGGAGGAGTACAGCATCGACGGCGTCGCCGACATGCTCCGGACCGTCTTCGGCGTCAGGCGGCGCTACAACCCGCAACTGCGGCTGGCGGCCATCGTGCTGAACCGGTTCAATCCGCATTCGCTGCGGCAGAAGGCGGCAATGCAAGATCTGGCGTTGAATTTCCGGGAGTTCGTGATCCCCGCGCGGATCTCGACCCGCTCGGCGATTCCCGAGGCGCTTGCCGCCGGGGTACCCGTTTGGCGGCTGCCCAAGAGCGCCGCACGCGAAGCGAGCCTCGAGGTGATGCAGGTGTTCGAGTTGCTGCAGCAACGCATCGAGGCCTCGAAGGCTTCGGTGCCAGCGGATACGCAGGCATGAAGGCGCCAGAGGGATTGGACCTGAGTGCGCTATCGCAGTTCAGGGCGGCCGATCTGCTCACGGGCGAAGCAGCCCCTGCGGGCCCGGGAGCACCGACGCAAGTGGCGCTCGAACGCATCGACTTCGACCCAGCCCAGCCGCGCCGACGCATACGATGCGAACGCATCGAGGAACTCGCCGAATCGATCCGCGCGCATGGCGTGCTGGAGCCGGTGTCCCTGCGCTGCCATCCCGAGCACGCCGACCGGTACATCGTCAACCGCGGCGAGCGCAGGGTGCGCGCGGCGCGACGGGCCGGTCTGTCCTGCGTTCCGGCATTCGTGGACCCGCGTGTCGATCCCTTCGCGCAGGCCGCGGAGAACCTGCACCGCGAGGACATGTCGCCGTTCGACCTGGCCGCCTTCATCGTCGAGCGGGAAGCGGAAGGCCATTCACGCGCCGAAATCGCCCGCCGGCTGGGCAAGCCGCGTTCCTTCATCACCGAGGCCGCGCGGCTCAGCGACGCACCGCCGCAGTTGCGGGAAGCGGTGGAGGACGGGCGTCTTGGCGCGGATGTGCGGATGCTCTACCAGCTGGTGGCCGTCGCGCGAGATCGCCCGCAGGAACTCCAGGAACTGCTCGCGCGCGGCGGCCCGATCGGACGTGTCCAGGCCAGGGGCCGCCCGCAATCGCCCGGGCGGCTGGGCGGCCCGGCATCGGCCCCGCCAAGGAGCGGGATCCGCACAGCCCAAAGCGGCGGCCGCACGGTGCTGGTGGTCGAGCATGGTGGACGACGCGGGTCCTTGCGCATCAAGGCGAAGGACGGCAACGTCGGCGAGGTCCGCTTCGGTGACGGCACGCATGCCCTGCTGCCGCTGGCGGATTTGCGGCTGGTGTGCTGGGCTACGGAGGAATAGCATGCCGGCGCTGGCCTGCCGCCGCGGCCGTTGGCCGAGCAAAGGGTGAGCGCTGTGTACCCGGCGATACCTGGTCCTGCTAGGCCGCGCCGGCAGCTTTCATCGTCGCGTGGCGGCGCCGGTAGTCGCGCGGCGTCATCTGCAGGTCGCGAACGAAGGCTCTCCTCATCACCTCCTGGGATCTGTAGCCGCACTGCGCGGCGATGGCCTTGAGGGGGCGCGTGCTCGTCTCGAGCAGGCGACGGGCAGTGTCGAGGCGGATCTGCTGCACGCCACGCCCTGGCGAGAGGCCCGTCGCGCGTTCGTAGAACCGTGCAAAGGAGCGCGTGGACATGTGGACCTCCTGCGCCAGCCGGGCGACGCTGAGCTTCTCCTGCAGATGTGTCGCGATCCACAGATGCAGCGCGCTGATCCGCGCATCGGGCGCCGGCGGTTCGACCGGCCTGCAGCGGCGGCGTGGCAGGCCGTAGCGACGGCCGCGCGGTCCGGGCATGCGTGCGGCAAGCGTCTCGACGAATGCGGCACCCCGGTCCTCTTCGATCCAAGACAGCGCCAGATCGGCGCCCTGGCCAGGTTCGATGACGCGCCAGCCGCGCGTTCTCGTGCAGGCCGTGAACGGGTGGGGTCCCTGCCCGCGACGGCGCAGCGCGGGCGGCGTGCCGCGCCCCTGCTGTTGCACGACGCGAACGTCCGGCCCCTGCGGCCGCAATGCCCTGGCGCCCAGCACGGCACAGCGGCTCAGATGCCGCCGGTTCCTGGAGAGCCATTCGCGAAGGCGCTGCGCGCCCGCCGCTCCGGCCGCGCCGGGATCGGGTTCGCCACTGATGAAGAGCGAGCTCGCGCGCCCGGCGAGCCGACATGGCAATGCACTCGTCGACAGTGCCACACCGCTTGAACTCAGGGTTGGGCCGCCTGCGGCGGAGGCCAGCCGGACATCGTAGCCGGCGAGTTTGTCGCGCGTGCGGCGCAAGGAGGCATTGGCAGCCTTGAAGACCGCGAGCATGCGGACGACATCGAGAAGAAGGAAGCCGGGAAGCAGCAGGAGCCAGACCTTGTGCATCGTCGTGAGGAGCCGGGGAGGGGATCAATCCGCCACTCCCCGAAGCCGGGCTCCGTGGCCGTGCGCGAAGCGCCGGCTCGCGAGATTGGCAGAAATGGTGGTGAATTTTGCCTCCGGGCTCCGCGAGGGGCTTCTAGACTTTCGCACCCCTTGTCTCCATCACATGCTGGCACCGCAGGCCTGGCCGCCTGTCGCGCTCCGCTGCGGGAGCGTCGACGGCGCTCGCGAAGGAGGTGGGGGTGCCGACGACGCAGGAAGTGCACCTATGAACGAGTGGATCCAAGATGTTCTCGGTCGGTTGGACGAGGCAAGCGAAACATCCCAGGTGCTCGCGCGGGTCAGCGTGGCAGCGAGGCAGCTCGGCTTCGAGCACTGCGCCTACGGGCTGCGCACTCCCGTGCCCTTCACCCAGCCGAAGACTTTGATGTTCAGCACCTACGATGAGCGATGGCGGTGCCGGTACGTCGATGCGGGATATCTCGAGGTGGACCCCACCGTCGCCCACGGCATGCGTAGCCGGACGCCCGTGGTCTGGAGCAACGAAGTTTTCCGGGGCGCACCGCAGATGTGGGACGAGGCACGCTCCTTCGGCCTGTGCGTCGGCTGGGCGCAATCGGTCTTCGAGCCCGACGGACGGGTCGGCATGCTGTCGCTTGCCCGCTCGGGCGAACCGCTGACGGCCGCGGAGATGCACGCCAAGGACTTCTTGCTCGAGGGGCTGGTGCACAAGGCCCACTGCGCGTTCTGCCGGCTCCTGGGCGGTCCGCTCGCGGGGATCGAACCGCTGACGAAGCGGCAGGTGGAGGTGCTGCGCTGGACGAGCGACGGCAAGACGAGCAACGATATCGCGGTCATCCTTTGCATCTCGAAACCGACGGTCGATTTTCATCTGAAGAACGCCATGGCGAGATTGGGTGCCGCCACCAAAAGCTCGGCCGCGGCGCTCGCGTCACGTCTCGGGCTCCTGAACTGAACGGGTGGCAGCGGACCCTGCGCCCGCCGGCCTGCGGGCGGCTCGGCCGATCCGGTCGGCATGGCAGTCCCGGCGCGGACTCCAGTTCTTGTCCACCTCCATGAGGCAGGCGTACAGAAGCTGGCCGTCAACCCGCACCGGCGGCGCCGCACGATGCGCGGCCAGGCCCGCGCGACGCAAGATGCGCTCGATGCCCAGGGGCGAGACGCTGATGAGCCGTCTCCCGCCCTCGTTGGCGACGGTCCTCATCGCGACGCTCAGCATATCCAGCGCGAGCGACCATTCATGCGGGTCCCCGCCCATTCCGCGTCGCGTGCCGTCCCCAGCGGCGAATCGCGAGAGCTCCCAGATGTCGGGCGAGCAAGGCGGCGGCGTGTCGCCGAGCAACTGTGGAAAAACGCTGGCCAGCAGATAGGGCCTGTGCGTGGGCAGCAGGCGGCTCGTGCCGACGATTTCGCCGTCCGGATTGCGCGCGATCAGATAGATGGTGTCCTTCCGGTCGAATTCGTCGAGTTCCAGCCGGCCGCGCGTATGAAGTTTCCAACCCAGCTTCTCGACGAAAACCTCGTGGCGGTAGCGCGCCATGTCCAACAGCACGTCCGCCGAGAAGGTGTCGACAGTTCCCGCAATGATCTCCATGAGGTCACCTCGTTGAATGAGGCCGCATTACAGCCTGATGACGCAGACCGGCGACACTGTCAGAGTTGATAGGTCTGGCGATTCGAGGCCCTTCGTCCTTGGGACGGTCGCACCCGCAGGCTGCTGTCTTGTCAGGGCCGTTCCGTCGCAAGCGAGCGACCCGGCGGGTTCGATCACGGGCGGCGCGCCGCCCGGATGGTGAAGGCGCCAGCCGCGATGATCAGGACCACGCCGGCGGCGGCCTCGGGGCGCGGCATGTCACCCCAGATCGCATACCCCAGCAGCAGTGCCCAGACGATCAGGCTGTAGCGAAAGGGCGTGACGACCGAGAGATCGACGCCGCGGCAGGCGACGATGAGCGCGTAGTTGCCCAGTGCCGCGCAACCCGCCGCCGCAGCGAGCATGCCCAGTTCGTGGCGCGTGAGCGTCGCCCAGCGTTCGACGAAACCCAGCAGCAGGCCTGCCAGGCACACGGCGAGCGTGGTCGCCACGGCGATGGTCGACGACGGGACCGTGGCGGGGATGCGCCGCGTCACCAGGTCGCGCGCGGCCAGCGAGGCGGCGCACAGCAGCGCGCAGG
>Ga0099826_10000586_pt1 | contig 18392 bp, 11 predicted proteins | sample Mtrugardesep15_FD_76830 | JGI IMG/M metagenome (GOLD analysis project Ga0099826, IMG submission 76830) | Root nodule microbial communities of legume samples collected from California, USA - M. trunc garden sep15 | ecosystem: Host-associated > Plants > Roots > Nodule | place: USA: California... | reverse complement strand
GCTATTGGATGCAATAAGAAAAGTTAGAGATGAACTCCAAACAGACTTGAACTTTAAAGGAAAACAAACAACTATTGAATCATATTTCAACAAAGTGTAATATATTTTTTTTCAATTTCTATGAATTATTAATTTATGATTTTCTTGGGACCGAAAAGTATAAAGAGATCTCCCAAAAAATTATTATCTTATTATTTTATCGAATTATTCAATTTTTTACACTGGCCCAAATCGGGACCGGACAAATTTATTATTTTAGAGAGTTTACTAATTTATTTATCGAGTATTAATTTAAAGAGTTTCTACTGTACTACATTTGTTAATTTTTAGTTGTTGAAATTACTTTTTTCTTTTCTTTTTAACATGCTTGCCTTCTCACGATCTAGAATGGTTGAAGTTGAAAGAGAGGGGATCGAGAATACAGTAGAATTTCCATTCCACGTCACGTAGGCGGCCGTGTAAGGGTATTTTGGTCAATCGGGAAAGCACAATCAAAGTAAAGAAACGCGTTTGAATTGAATTGAATTGATTGATATAAATAATGAAGAAAAGTGTTGTGTGAATCGAAGAAGAAGAAGAAGAAGAGAATATGGGGAGAAAAGAAGAAGTAGTGGCGGTTGGAGTTCCAGTATATGAAAGGAACGGAATCCCTTCTAACGCGATAATCGGAGATCCCAAAGGTATTCCAATTCAACAGACTATTTACAGAGACACTCCTGCTCCTTTCAATTGTCCTCACTGTGCTAATACCTCTCTCACTACCATCAGGTTCGTTCGTTCTTTTATTTTTTAAAACTCGGTATCTGGTTCAATGATCGATGAATTCATATTAAGATAGAATAGATTTTTTGCTTTAAATGCAGATCAAAGATTAGTTTAGCGGCATTTGTTGGATGCTTGATGCCGATGATGCTTGGAGTTTGTTTTCTTTGTCCTTCAATGGACTGTCTCTGGCATAAATATCACTACTGTCCTCAATGCCACCAAAAGGTAGTACTACTGGTTTATATCATAATTCTTGATAGAACTCGTAAACCAGAGAAAATTATTTTGATTAGGAGAGAATTGTTACATGGTAAATACATCAAGGTTTATGATAGTCTATGCAACATTGACATTTTAGATATGTGTGGCATAGAAATGCTAGCAACACACATTTGAACCCACTCTCTTTTATTGGTTAAAATTCACATGTGTCCTACCAAATCATATGGGACCCGTATAAATTTGGTGGTACTCATGTGAGTTTTGACCAATCAAAGAGAGTCTGTTGAAAAATGTGTGTTGCTAGCATTCCTCCTTGTATCAGACATGTATGATATGTCTTATATTGATACGGGAACTGACTCATGTTACATTTAATCACTTCTATCTTTTTAAATTATTACATCAATCCATGTGTCAATGCCATGTCTAATATTCATGTTTGTGTTTCATATATATATTGTCTGTTTGTATTGACTTATTTGCGCATATCTGTTAACATAAATTTTATGAGACGATTTGGGAGAATTTATGAAAAGAACTTGTGACAATTTTCAAAAGCCTTTTTTCCGGCTTATTTTCATAAGTTCTCTAATATAACTTATAAAAACAACTTATAGCATTTACACAAACAATTTAACTTTATTTTATCTTTTGCTATAAAAATAGCTTATGTAAGGTTATGCATAAGCACTTGTCATGATAAGTGTAGTAGTGCCGTATTAGGTTTTCTAATGGACTGTATCTGGTATGGCTATGTTGATGTAATTATCTGGCTGTCGTATCATATGTAGGTTGCTGATTTTGAGAAATCAGATCCCTGTATTGTGATGGATCCACCAAGCTGGACGCAGGAGAGCTTTGCATTGGCTGGATACTAGTATGATATTTCTACTATTGCCATTTGGACTATGTAAAGTTGAAACTTTTGTTGTTCTTCATTGCTCTTATTAAGTTTCTTAAGAACTAGATTTTATATGTGTACATTGGATTAGAAAGCTTGCTTGTTACTTCAATTCTAATTATCCAGTTCTATGAAAGCTTGCTTGTTACTTTAATTCTAATTATCCAATTCTACAATTGCTGCATGGCTGCATGAGAATTGTGCAGGTCCCCACAATCTGCATGATTTGTTTACTGCCTTGGTTATTATCTTGTATAAAGTTAAAGAAGGAAAATGTTTGTACAGATTGAAAGAGCAACACATTTTGTTTTCCTGTCATTCAACATATGAATTAGAAGATTAGGGATTTGATTAAAAGATGTGAACTACTAATTCTTGATAAAATCAAAGATTCAATTACAAATATTTTTAGTCCAAAGGTTTATTTAAAAATATCCTAATCTTTTAGGTATTAAAAGTTTGTACACCTTGGGGGATTTGGATTTTCTGCGGTCTATTGAAACCTATGGCCATTCCAGTCATAAAAATCTTAACCATAAAATATATTATTATTCTCCTCACATTTTTTTTTAATTGCTAAATGTATTAAGCAGAACTAGGTGTAAGACACACCTAGGAACGCGAATGAAAGAAAAACAGATTACAAAAGGCTAATGCATAAACACTGCCACACCAAAAAACACCTACGCGACGAAACATAGCCTGCTGCTCTAACAACTAACTAAACCCCGCAGGCAGCCCCAACAAAAACACTACCAGCCCCTGCAAATGGCCAAACAGCAGTGGTTTTAACGGCAGAAACCACAGCCGCAACCCAACACCAGAAAACAGCACAAACAGCAGCAGGAACTGCTGATACAACAGCAACAGAATCGCAACAGCAGCACCTGCACAGAAACAGCACTAGAAAACCAGAAAACAGCAGACAGCAGCAACAGTAGTAACAGCGGTCAGCACCAAAAACCCTATCTACGGAAACACTCCTGGGTGGCAATTCCAATCGTAGTAAAGAGTAGGCGGAATCTTTAACTGCGTTAAACTCCACCTCCACAATCACACCTTGATCTATTATTCTCCTCACATTGTTTTTGCCTCTCACTTATTTGTTTCTAGCTTACCTATTATAGTATTATTATGCTCCTCCCACAAACCAACATGGTCATGAAAAGCTCCAAAGACTGCAAGAGCCAAGAAGCAGATGAAGCCTTTGCCACCTCAACCCTGGTTCAGATAAAATAGATTGTCCACGTTGCTTGCATTACACACACACAAAAAAAAAACATTTGTACAACTTTAGGGAGATTGAATGTTTTATTTACACTCACAACATAGAACCTATCAGTGCCATAAGCTAAGCAGACATATTTCAAATACAAACAAAGTCAACAATAAACACACGAATTTATCATTAAATCGAAGATTATGAAATTTAGTTAGCTTCAATTTGAGATGTCAAGTTCCAGTATGTACACTCACTAGTTTCCTAGATATGCTAAGGAGATATATGCAAGACTTTAAAGTTGATGGAATATATTACACCACTTACAATTCATTTCATCTCTTCTTAGTTCTTACAGTAAACATTTCACCCTTTAGTACCAAAGCCTTCATTTTTTACTCCATGTGCACGAGTGAATTGTTTTACGTTTCTCCTCCCATGTAGCCTTTTCACATAAATCTGATCAGTAGATTCTTGATTGGTTTGTTTGTGCTTTATAATTTGAGCAACCAATGGTTTGTAGATAGTAGACGTGAACTTCTAGAATTTATCTTCACTGCTGGAATAATATACTGATTAGATGTTGTTGTAGATAGTATATATAGATGTAGATTCTTGATTAGGTTGAGCTCATGGCTATGTTAAATAAACAGGTTCCCTTTCAAATTGTTGATTTATACATGGCAAAGGTTAAAAAATTTATTCCGATCATAATTTCTGCAGCCATGGAATTTTCACATTAAAGTTTTTATTGAATGGCAGAATAAATGTTTTTATTGGGAGATTATAAGTTTCATATCAGACATTTTTAAACTAGTTTTTAGAAAAGACTAAAATAAATAGATTTTGAACGTGCTCTGCATGCAGTAGCAGTTTGGTTCAATTTGATTTCATATTACAACAGTTCAATTCAGTTCGTACAGAACTACTTTAGTTGAGACCAGTTTGGTGTTGTTGAACCAGTTTGTTGTAACAAAGAACCTGTTCAGTTCCGTTAAAGACGAAACAAAACTGATTCGGTTTTCCTGAACTGCAAACCAGTTTGGTTCTCATATATTTCCAGTTCAAAACTGAACTTCGCCCATGCTGATAATTGTGGGGTGGTAATTGTAGAAGGGTGTTGTTTCTGTGAGTTACTGGAGGATTGCTTATAGGAAATAATGAAAATTTCCACTATTGATCATGAGAAGGAACATTGGGCATGGGGTAAGTATAGAAATGATGTTTGCTCGGTAAAAAAATGTGAATGCTAGTTATTAGTATTGTTAGTTATTGTTGTGGGTGGGAATCGAACCCCTAACATCCTTAACACTCCACTCCCTAATTCATCCACCCCGGCCACCAAACTATCCTATGTCTCCCAAATGATACGTCGCAGCTGGTGGGAGTTGAACCCATGGGATGCAGCAGCACCACTCTTGCCACTGGTCCAGTGCAACTTTTTTGCAAATAAAGTAATTTATAGGTTTGAAGAGGAGCTAGTTGTTCCGTTTAAGCGTGTATTTGGTTCCGAGGCGGCGAGAATTGATTTTGTATAATATATTCTGACTAAATGTAAGTTAAATGTAAAGTGGTTTTTGTTAGGATATATTTAGATAAATGTGAGTTGAACAATAATTCAAGGCTAAAATCAAATGTAGAAACCGAAAGCTTGCAATTTCTTCAAGAAGAATAAATCCTAGAAGCAAAATCAATTCTACTTCAAAACTTACAAACATGTCAAAATCAATATTACTCCTCCAGAAAATGATGACACTTTTGCTTGTAAGATTTATTCTTCTAGTAGTATTTATTCTTCAAAACTTTTGCTTCTGTCTTAACTTGCAATTTCACTCGTTGAGAACAAGATGACACTATTAAAGATTCCCAATTGGTGTGGAATTTGTTTTATGGCATAGACTCCCCACAAAAGATGATTGGTCAAAAAGGAGTATCTTGAATGGGGAAGAAGCATATGTATTGGTGGCCATGGTATAGAGAAGTCATTGTATTGTTTTTTGAATGACATTTTGGGGTGAATGAAGTTCTATTTTTAGTTTGTTATTGTCTGGGGGATTTAGAGATTAAGAAATGCAAAATTGTTTAGTCAGATTTGTGATAATATTTTTCAGATGGTTGAACATACAAAACTACAGGTGTGAAATTTTTTGAAGACGTCAAATTATTTAATTATGCATTTAATCAAGGGCGTACTTTGTTAATGGATTGTTTGAGAGCAATACATGGCTACTGTCAGACGCAGGCACTGTTTGGAATTGGGAAGCATTGCATTGATAATGGCAGAAAACAGAGGGAACAGAGGTGGTATGGTAATATAAAAGCCATTGACAATGCATATGAAGGACTTCCAATAATAAAAGAAACAAACATGGGTGTACCAATGTTTTTTCTTGGGAGAGCATTAAAGTAATTGATCGGAGTCTTTTTGAGTTCAAGCGTGAGTTGTTAGATATATAATCATCTCTAATGGAATTCAAATATCGATTATAAATGAGTTCAACATTAGATATACAACCATATGCAATGAGGAGAGTTTTACTCTATAAGCTTTAGTATCAAATTGGTCCTTCCATTTAGGAACATACCTACATCTATGGTCTCACACATAGATACTTAGGCGGTCTCACACATGCACATAACTCGTTATACATTTTTGTTTTAACAGTTTTGAAATAATTAGGTCTCACAAATTTAGTGTTGTTATTTGTACAACCATCTTTTGAATTTTAATATATCAGTAGTCAACGGTCAAGCATCGTTTGAATTTTAATATATCAGTGGTCAACGGTCAAGCAACCGTGACAATTTCTTTTACACGTGAGGTTTTCATTAAACACCCATTTTTCGTATAGAAGCGTTTTCTACTTTGAACATTAATTGGAAGAAACCGCGGGATAAAAAAAAAAAGATTAAATACATATTTGGTTCTTTTACATATGTCAATTTTCATTTTTAATCTTTTTAAAAAAATTCTTTGAATTTTGGCTTCTATAAAACTTGTTATCAATTTTAGTCTTTGTTTTCCTACAAAACTTCACATCACATATTCCAATTGACTTGTTTTGATGATATGTTATTAACAAGATCTTAACATATTATTCATGTAATTATTTAATCATTAATCTTTGTTAATTTATCTATAACTTGAAATTAAAGATTAAATAGTTAAGTTATTAAGTTAATTTTCTCAAAAAAAAATTATTAAGTTAATAATATTTTAAACTCTTGACTTCCTTCAAAAAATATATATTTTAAACTCTTAACAATGATAAATCATCAAAAAGTTGTTTGGAACATACAATTTGGACTTTTGTATATAAAAAAAAAAAAGAGATTAAAATGGTAACAAACAATTTAGAAGGAGTAAAGTTCAAAGAAAATTGTCAGAAGATTAAAAATGAAATTTAAATATTGAAGAGCATTTTGGCAAGAGAAAGCAAGGGTCAAATGGCATTGTGATGGTAACAGAAATACAACATATTTTCACATAATAGCTAAGATTAAACAAGCTTACAAAAAGATAACCTCTTTGAAGATTGATGATGTAATGGTGTCTGATCCTAGGGAGATAGTACACCACGTGGTCTCTCATTTTACCTCTATTTTTACTAGTAATAGTGATGTGCAAGATAATGGCTTGATTGAAGAAGTGATCCCTCATCTGGCGACTGACAATGCTAATAACTTGTTGATAATGATGCCTTCAAGAGAAGAAATCGGAAATGTTGTGTTTTCTATGAACAAGGATGGTGCCCCTGGTCCTGATGGATTTGGAGCTTTCTTCCCCCAAACCTATTGGGAAATTATCAGAGATAATGTTACAGATGATGTTCTTGAATTTTTTACTCACAATTGGATCATGCCAAACATGAATGCTAATATTGTGGTTCTCTTTCCTAAAGTTCAGAATGCAGAGAATATTAGCCAATACAAACCAATTGTCATGGCTAACTTCAAATCCAAGATTCTCTTCAAAATTCTTGTTGACATATTAGCTCATATACCGCCAAACATATTTCAAATGAGAAAAGATGAATCATCAAAGGGAGACAAATAAAGGATTGTATTTGCCCTACCTCAGAAGCTATAAACTTATTGCATAATAAGTCATTCGGTGGTAATCTAGCTATCAAAATTGATATAGCCAAAGCATCTGATACTATTGATTGGGGTTTTCTTTTAAAGGTGATAAATGCATTTGGTTTTAATAATGTTATTTGTGATTGGATTTAAACAATCCTCCATTCAGCCAAACTTTCCATTTCAATCAATGGTAAGCAAGAAGGTTATTTTGCTTGTTCAAGAGGTGTCAGACAAGGTGATCCCTTGTCCCTTATCCTCTTTTGTATAACGGAAGAAGTTCTCAATAGGGGTCTCTCTATGTTAGTGTGAAATGACAAACTGAAGCTTATCAAAGGAAATAGATCAACCAACATCCCTTCACATATATTGTATGTTGATGATGTTATATTATTCTGCAAGGGCACTGCAAGTAACATTTTAGCAGGTTCCATTTCTCACTCAAGGCTTTCTCATATTACAAATTCTCTTGGTTTCAAAATTGGTGTGCTCCCATTCATTTATCTTGGCGTACCTATTTTTAAAGGTAAACCAAAATCTTTCTACTTCCAACCAGTTGTTGATAAGATCAAAGTTAAGTTGGCATCTTGGAAAGCTTCGATGTTAAGCTTTGCAGGCAGATTTCAATTGCTCAAGAGTGTAGTTCAAATTATGATAATCTATTCAATTTCTACATATGCTAGGCCTATCAACTTAATCAAGGAATTAGAAAGATATATGAGGAATTTTCTCTGGAGTGGAGACTTGAATAATGAAAGGTAGTAACAGTTGCTTGGAAAACAATTTGTAATCCAGTCAAGGAAGGAGGACTTGGCATAAGATCCTTGCTACAACTTAACGAAGCTTCTAACCTTAAGCTTTGTTGGGAGTTACTTCACTCAGATGCTCAATGGTCCACATTTCTCATAAGCAGGGTTATAAGAGGAAACAAATTCATCAAACAACATATTTTCTCTACTATTTGGAGTGGTCTCAAAACTCAGGTTAATACTATATCAGAGAATGCAAACTGGTTTCTTGGTGATGGAAATTAAATATATTTTTTTTGCTTGATGAATGGGGTGGATCTCTTTAGTAACTCTTTTCAACATTCCGTATTACATTCACCGAAATCTCCACTATATGGTGAGTGATTATCTGATTCAGTCTCAATAGCATATTCATGGGGAGCTTCAAGTTCTGTTTCCAAATATGTTGAATCATGTCAGCAACATTACTATATCTCTAAATCACAAAGAGGATCAGTTAGTTTGGAAGCACACTACCTCTTGTGATTTAGCATTGAAAGATGCCTATCCGTTTCATTCCCTGATGCTCATCACAAATCTTGGACAAAGCTGATATGGAACCAAGCAATTCCTCCTTCAAAGTCTTATGCCAACAGATGATAACATGGTGCTTAGAGGTTATAATATGCCTTCTAGATGTGACTTATGTTGCAAGCAACAAGAATCAACAGTCCATTTATTTTTACATTGCACCTTTGCTTCGGCTTTATGGAATGGTTGCAAGGTATCATCAAGAAAACAAACAACATGTCCTCAATACTTTCTATCTTTGAAGTGTGCCACAGAAGTTGGAGCCCTCAATGTAAATTTGTTATTTGTTCAGCAATTATAAGAACATCAACTCAATCTGGAATGCAAGAAACAATAGCAGATTCAATAACATCAAGCCAAACATAAATGCATCTAAAGCAATGGTTAATGCATTTTGTGTGCTTATCTGGTACTCTCACAAAGGAAGCAACTGGGTCCTCAATAGATGATTTTATTATACTAAAGGCCTTTAAAATTGATACTCATCATCCCAAGGCCCCTAAAATCATTGAAGTGATATGGCATCCTTTAATTCTTAATCGGATCAAATGCAATATTGATGGTACTGCTTTAGGTAACCCAAAACCAGATGCTTGTGGAGGCATATTCAGAAACAAAAATGGAGAAAGCATTGGTTGTTTTGTAGCAAACTTGGGCATATCAAATGCTTTACATGATGAGCTAATGGGTGTCATGTTGGCTCTATAAGTAGCTTTTGATAGAGTTTGAAATTACTTATGGATAGAATGTGATTCAAGGCTAGCTACCTTAGCCTTTAAGTCATTTAACATTGTTCCTAGTTTTTTGAAGAATAGATGGGAAAATTGTATGATCATACTGAATACTAGACCTTGTATGATTTCTCACATTTACAATTAGGCAACCATTGTGCAGATAAGTTAGCAAGTATAGGATTGGTGGTCCTCTACACCTGTAAAAATTATGAGTGATTTGCTCAAGAATAGGCTAGGTCTTTCTTATTATAGTTTTTGCTAATTTTGTTTGAGGGTGGGCCCCTCCCCTGCATCACTTATTTTATTAAATAACTATTTTTTTTTTCTTTTCAAATTTTAGTTTTTAAACATTTTCAAATGCAACTTATATGAAATTAATGTAGTCGATTTTCTTTACTATTACTTTTAAATTGAAAATAAAGTAATACATTCAATCGTTGTTAAGAAATTATTACTTTAATATAAGGTTATTAATTTTAGTTTTGAAAATAATGGAATATGAAAAAAATTATTAAGTAAATTTTTTCTATTTTGGGAGGCTTTAAATGATGTTTGATGGTCTTACATTTAAGCTGTTATAAATGTGTCAATTGTCATCTATTATTATAGTCTTTGAATGTATTAAAATTATAAAAATATCCTTAAATTTATCTTTTATTGAGTTTCGCCATCAAATATTTCTTTTGTTAGTAATTTTAGTGCACAAATATACTAACAAAAGGCACACTAATGAATGTTTTTAAGAGGAATTGATCAATGGTTACATTTTCAGAGATGAAATTGTCTATTCACTCAACTTCCATACGAAATGGATGTATTTGAGACTCGAGTAATGTTATGAATAAGATTGAAAAAGAGAGACAAAAAGATAGCAGTGGTCTATGGTCTAAGTCTGAATTCTCCAATGTCACTTCTTTTAATGAAGAGATGATGATATAGGTCTACAAAGGTAAATCTTTGGTGCTGTTAATGCCCATCCCACTATCGAAAAAGAAGACATATGGAGACTTAACAGAAAACAAAACAGCATGTCTCATGTTGTCAAGCAATTCAACTCATTAAACCATCCCAAGTCAAAACCAGTAGTGGACTTGGACCCATTAACATGCATTAAAAGAAGAGTATTTTTTATTTTTAGTATGCTTTTCACATAGATTGGCAAAGCAACTAGAAAATAAAGTATGCTAGAAACAATCGATCTATTCACTTTTACGTGTCCAATCATAAGGAGTAATAAATTGATTATTTTTTTTTATTAAATGGAGTTTTGAATATGAGTATTATTCATCCCTGCTTTTCAATTTGAGGTCCAGATAATTTTCTGGATATTAAAAATTAAAAGAACCAAACAATTATTCTTTTGCTTTGAAATGATACCACTCATTACCGAATCTAAGTTAAAGGAACAACTTAATTATATGGAATTCAATATAGTAACTATAGACATAGGTTCCACTAAAAAAACTATCGATATAGATAAAGAAAAATGGAATACGTTACTTTGCATTTACCAATAGGTATCAATATATACAAGCTTTAATATATTATACCTAATAATACTAACAAAGAATAATAATGCACAAAGATTACAAGAACTAATTTAGGAGAATATTTCTCTACCGGTTAGTGCTAGTAATGACAAAAATTTACAAAATCAAATATTATCAATGCTAAGGTAATGCACCGTCTATAATAGGATAGTTCAACTAATTTAAATTAAGAAATAAAAAATTTGAGCCACTATAAAGTGGGAAACCCATTCTTCAAAAAGAAAAAAAGTGGTTGAAACCCTATCAAAAGAATATATATTATTCTATAATTAATTATTAATATTTGTCATTAGAAAAACAGAAGCCAATGCATGTGTGTCTATATATACACCCACTTAGGGAAGGATGCATGTGTACCAAATGATCCACACTTATAATACAATATTTCTCTCTTAGCACACACTTATATCATACATGACACAATAACACATTGTTTACAAATGTATATTTAATGTTTTGAATTAATATATATAGTGCCCCCACTTTGCAAAATTCCTAGATCTGTCACTGCACCCACTACAAGATTTCTATATATCCAACCATAGAAGTGAATTTGGGATTCTTAACTTTGTCATGTCACGTTTAAGAACAATAATAAATTTCCACTCTAGTGCTTAATTCTCTTAAAATAAATTAAGAATCCGAAATGAATCATATACCTCTAAATTCCTTTACCCACTATACCTTAATGAAACCCATTCTAAATCGTTGTCTACATCTCCATGATTCTCCTTCCACGTCCCCTAGTTGACTTCCTTTTTCTATTGTTAATTCTACAATAAAGAGTTCATCTAGAAATAGAATAACGATCCTTACAAATGACTTTTGTAAGAAGTAAAAACATATCTTAAATTAAAGAATCATAAGATGGCTTAATCTTTATATTAGCTGATATGCTTGTTTATGCATATTAAAATGTTTAAAACTTAAAAATCACATATTATATGTATATGTATGAAAAATGTGCCTTCTTTTAAGTTAGCGAGTTTTATTTCGATGAATATGGAGTATCTGATGAAGAAGTTAGCTCAATTATATGGACTACGCACTATGTGGTGTCTTAGACTTAGGACTTGTGCCCTAAAGTCGTCTTTTGTGAATATGCTATAGCCATGTAAGTTGAAGTACTTTGCTTAATATCAAGTATCATGTTGGGTTAAATTGCTAATGGACAACCAGTCTACTCTCAACTCTCAAGTGTAATTGATATTGCTTCCCCTTGAAGAAATCTAAGTTGTAGTGAATGTATTTAGTTAAACCCGAGGTAAAGGTTTTGCTTGAATGCATGGGTGCTCTTGTTATGGTATTTGGTTCTTTGCGACTAGACATGTGCTCAATTGATTAGCCTTTGCAACTGCAAGTTTCTAGACTACTCCATAGAGTGTATTGCGTATAAGGTTAAATTACCATCTAAGGTTGCATTCAAATAAATGATAAAGCGATTAAAGATTAGTGAATACTTGTTTGATTAAATGTGTTTGTTGAATATACATTGTCACGTTCTTGATCCACTTACTCACATTATGTCATATAAGAATATTAATTAATATAGATAACTACCCCCCCATAAATAAGATGAGTTCGAGCCATGTAAGAAAAGAGTAATAATTGACATTTACACATAGGATTGCATTGCTATAATTGTGTGTCAATAGAGAGAGAAACAAAGGTGGAAGAAAGGTAGTTTACATTTACTGGCTCTATAAAATCCAAAATTGTGATTCCATTCCAAATGCATAATGTAATATAATATAATATAATATAATATAATATAATATAATTGCACTATAGAAAAAGTAAGTTGTGGTCTTCTTGTTACATTACATATATGCTCATTCATGTTAGTGTTATGCAAAAATAGAAGCATCATCAACTTCTCTCTCTCTATTTCTCTCTTTGCGCCAATAAGTTTCAAACTCAAAAGGGTTGCTTAATGGATACAAGCACACCTTTTCATGTTGTTACCATTTTTACTATTCTCTTATTATCATACCCTTTTGATATAGCAAATGCAAACTCTGAAGGTAAGTAAAGTACAGTCTCTTTTGTTTTGATTGATACATACAAACAAGCATACACATACATAATCTGAAAGAAAGAATCTTTTGTTTTGATGTTCTGTCTGTCTGATGAAAACAAACAGGTGATGCCTTGTATGCATTCAGAAGAGCTGTAAAAGACCCAAATAACATTCTACAGAGTTGGGACCCCACTTTGGTGGATCCTTGTACATGGTTTCATGTTACCTGTGATCGTGATAACCACGTTACTAGACTGTAATTTTCTTTTATTTTCTCTTCTAATTTTCTTCAAGCTTAGGAAACTGTACTCATCTCAAAACTGTAAATTAATTTGGTTCCTCATGTATGCATTGTAGAGACCTTGGACATGCAAAACTTTCTGGTCATTTGGTTCCTGAACTAGGGAACCTTCACCATCTTCAGTTTCTGTAAGCAACTAAGCTCTTATCTTATATTTCTTTCTTGAGAAACTGAACTTTGACATAAATTGATTAATACTGTTGATTGCAGAGAATTGTACAAGAATGAATTGGTGGGTCCAATACCAAAAGAGCTTGGAAATCTGAAGAACCTAATTAGCTTGGGTCTTTACCACAACAATCTCACTGCCTCTATCCCTCCCACCCTCTCCAACCTCTCTAATATCAAATTCTTGTAAGTTATTACAATTTATTCATAGGAATTAAATACGTGATTGAGCTATGAAGCATTGACACTGACACGGAGGCTGGACGGTGACAAGTCGGCCCCGATAATAATATGAGATACTTGATTGTTTCTTTGAATGAAATCACATGTGTCATTGGACACAACTTTCATCAGAGGTGTCGGTGCTACAAAGTTATTGACCGTATAATATATTATATGATGCTATGCAGTCGACTCAACAACAACAAGCTAACAGGAAGAATACCAAGGGAACTCACTAAACTGAAAAGTCTCAAGATCTTGTGAGTCTCTTATTTTATTCAAGCTTCTCAACTCCAGCTAGCTCTTATAATTTCATTTGGTTAATTATTTTCATGTGCTGTGCAGAGACCTGTCAAACAATGATCTCTGTGGTACCTTCCCCGCATACGGTTCCTTCTCCAACTTATCTCAACAAAGGTAACACTAAGTGCATGAGTAACTAGTGAGTGTAATACTGTTAAGAACACTATCTCTTATTATGTAATGTGATCATTTTATATTTCTTCAGTTTCAAGAACAACCCAAGACTTACAGGTCCAGAGTTAATGGGATTCGTTAGATATGATGTTGGAGGAAACTGCAAATGAAAGATTGCAAATCCTCGTGCAAAACTACAACCACTGAGTGATGTGAAGATCTATGTATTTGAATTACAAAAATCATAGCTAGTACGGATGGTTTGGGTTGTCTGTCTGTTTGTAATATTGATATATGTCTTAATTGAAACTTGTCTAATACTATACAAGTTGTCCGTCCTAAGATTTTTTTTAGTATTTTCTCAAACAAATGCAAACATTCATTTGGACACTGATGAGAAATGTTAGCAAAGGTGACTTTTTTAACCTCACATCATTATATAACATGTGTTGTGTGCTAACTAATTCGTAGGGAGAAGCTCCTACTTCTCTATGTGGCTGTAGAAACATGGTATTTACTAACCATTCATTCATATTTGCCAAAGAAGGAACTAGATACCAAAGAACGAAAAATGGTATTTTAGGGGGGGCACATGCCCCTATAATACTTGTCGTGGGTCCGTCCCTTAGTACCACTTCTTTATAACACAAAAGTGTTAAGAAGCTAAAATTTAACCCTTGATCCGGATAACTTTTCCATTTTGTCATAGGTAAACTTGTGCTTTCCTGATTAATAACGTACGATTTACAATCCTTCAAAAAAAAAAAAACGTACAATTTACCAAATAATTGTCTTAGAAATTGATTTAATAACAAACTTTACTCACCTAAGTAGAGTAAAGGATTTTCCATTTTTCGAATAAAAAACGAACGGCTTAAATCTATTTGAGTTTATAAAAACTTGATCATATCAAAAGTTCTTAAAATATGAGCCTTTAAGTACCTAAACTAAAAGTAATTGAATTCTTCATTTCTTTTGAAAAATAGAGAAGATCTTTCTTCCTGGAGGACCCACTAAATTTAAATACAACTAGATGACTTGCAAAGGTGAGGCATAATTGACCCGGTTACTGTCAATTGCTTAAATGTATATTTCAACAATAGAACTTACGGGCATTTATTATTTGAATAAAAACAAGATCAAAACTCATTACAGGGTTGAATTAACAATGATAATGACCGGATAAAAGAATACGGAGTAAAAGGAATATTTACATAATTGAAACTAAGCAAAACTTGAACCTAAGCTTGATTCGCCAGGCCGGAAATAGCATTAGCTTTAGAAGAGAAAGGAATTAATCTGCACAACCACCAAACCTTGACTCATTGCATGGTATAAAGCATGTATATCCCTGAGAAAAAGTGAAGACAAATCTTTGAAGTTAAATTTCTAAGAATTGGTATTAGGGACAGAGAACATAATAAGGCCTTCAACCTACAGTAATAATGATGGTAACATGGCAATAGTAATCATTTGGAACAAACAACTACTTTCATTTATAAGAAAAAATCTTGCCTGATAATAACAGCACCAAGTCCTAAATTTTGTATCCCGTCAATTAAAAACAGAACTCACAATGAGCATTTACGGAAAATATTTGTATGAAGGCCACCTAGTTTATTTTGAAGATATAACTTTTGCTAAATAATAGTTCTCCCAATACCAATGGTGCTTCAGGTATTTCATGTTACAGAATTATGTATTAACATCATCTCCTATGTATGCCATTTCAAATCAGGCAAATTTGAGAGGAAGATGATAGAAACTCGTATCTATATTCTTTATTCAGAAGAGAAACAAGAAGTTTATTATAAGTAAACACTGGATTCTGCTTCAGAAAATTGAGATGGGTGGTCTACGGTTATACCAGTGGTTCCCTTCCAAAAAATTCGAGTGTCTTGGTCTCTCCCTTCCAATCCTTTATTCAAATAACAAATTGACCCTTCTTCTCCACAACTTCCCTATTTACTACAATTCATAAACACATAACTGCTAACACACAAACATAACTACACAACCACCTACTTAAGAGACTGGCCTAACCTGCCTGGCTCTCCAATGATATTTATTAATGACACGTGATCTACCCTCCAAATAAAAAATCACCTTGTACTCAAGGTGAAGGATTATATAAATGTCCACTTGGGTCCCATAACTTCAAATAGAATGGTAGAACAATGTGTGAAACATGAGAACTTATGCATGGGAAAATTGCTCTTCTCCCTTTCAAAATTGCTCATTTCCTTGACCAAGCGGGAGTTAACTCATGCTCGGCATTTTTCAGCAGTAGTTAACTCACGCTGGCACTTTTTAGATCGGCTCAATCACTTTTTAAGTCAGGTCGACCGATCTTAAAAGTGTCAGCGTGAGTTAACTACCGTTGAAAAATGCCGAGCATGAGTTAACTCCCGCAAGGTCAAGGGAGTGAGCAATTTTGAAAGGGTGAAAAGTAATTTTTATGTATGGATCATATACTCTATTTTGGGTGGTAATATTGACCCAAAAACATAGTATGGCCGCAGTAGGCCTTGATTACACCAAAACCCACTTAAGTGCCCCTTTACCATCCCTGCAACCCCTATTTGGTATGGTGGTAAATAGCATCCTCTTAATGCAAGTGTGAAAAGATAGAATGAATATTTCCTTAATATTTTTCTGAATGTGCTTGAGTTGCAGAGCTCTCAGCAGTAGGCTTAATTTATAGACATGGTAATTACAATGGTAATAAATGAACATATGCAACTTACAAGATAATTAAACTAACACAATTTCCCAAGATACATTGAACATATCTTCATGCTGTAAAATGAACCTTAGCTACTTGGAAAAGTAGATAATTAATATATTTCAATTTCCAACAGCAAGTATTAAAAACCTTGAGTTTCTGTCTTCCAAACAAAAACAGAGGGTGATTGACGCTGTGCCCGGGAACAGTTTCTGCGGTATACTTTTCTTGTTTCCTTACTTCTTTATTTTGTAAATATTGGATCCGCTCGATGTGCATTTCCATAGTATGAAGTATTCTTGCTTTGAAGGGACCATAATCAAATCTAATGATGGAATCAAAATCAACACAAGAGTTTGGTTATTGGGCAATTTTGTAATAGGAAGTGTGGGGTTGTTGGGTTCAAAAACCAAAGTTGGTCGACATGCTAAACTGAGTGATGCAAGGTGAGGGGTGGCACCAGAAACTGGCAGTGCGTGCGAGAAATTGGAAGGTTCGAAGATGGTGTCACAAACCATGGCTTCAGATGAATCAGAATCAAAGTGAAATTAGAGTCGGCGTAAGGATATGATTCTTTAGCAATTTTCACTCTCAAGATGAATACTTGGTCCATCATCTTCGGCATCCTCTCCACACCCTTGTCGCCTGTTAGAGGTAAAACATCTCGATACTCCACTTTAAAACGCCACAGAAAGGCATCGACAAATGGTTGTTTCCAGCTTGCATGTGGATGACGGTGGTGCCACCTGAGTCAACAATGACGAGCATATCCACGCAACACAGTCACGGCTTCTGCAACTTCACCGTCTCCGGTGTACCCTTATAATTGAAATATTTATCGGTGCAAAATAGCCACCAATAGGCATCGTTGACGACGTCAAACACCAAAATCTCCATTTCTGGTAGGATGTATCACAGTTCCATGATCGATGCTCTGATACCAGTTGATATAAACTGGTATCTATACTGTTTATTTAGAAAAGAAACAAGAAGTTTATCATCGGTAAACACTGGATTCTGCTCCTAAAAAATTGAGATAGGATGGTCTATGGTAGAAATGGTTCCCTTCCAGTAAGTTTGAGATTTTTGGTCTCTCTCCCTTCCAGTCCTCGATCCAAATAATCGAATGACCCCTCTTTTCCACAATTCTTAATTTGATATAATTCTTAAAACACATAACTGCCAACACAAACATAACTACATAATTACCTGCTTAAGAGACTGGCCTAACCTGCCTGGTTCTCCTAAGATATTTATTACTGGCACATGATCTAACAGGTGGTTTTGCCATTTATACAAGAAACCTAAACTCTTCCATAGTCAAATTTCATAACTAACAGCAAATGCATAAACAAGTCCAGCAAAACAAAATAGAAATATATAAGAGAAAGGTTTTTATATGAAAAAAAACTGTTTTAATTATTACCTCCAGCCCAAATATCCAGAGCAACAGCCTCAGCCATCTAATGACGGCCGACTACTTGATAATGCAATTGGTGTTAGCGGAGGAGAAGCAATTTCCTCGGATAGAGATGGTGTATGAGAGGATTCTCGTGCCCTTGGCCCATTTAGTGCTGCAACTCGAGCACTACCAGAAGAAGGTATAGAGAAACTACGAGAAATAGCCTGCGGTGGCATTGGCAGTGGAGATGCTACACTTGAAACAACCAAATTATTTGCAGCGGAAACATTTTGACCTCTAGACACTAATGGACCTGAATGTCCCATCAAACCTAAAAGCCTAGAGTT
>Ga0099826_10000585_pt1 | contig 18396 bp, 10 predicted proteins | sample Mtrugardesep15_FD_76830 | JGI IMG/M metagenome (GOLD analysis project Ga0099826, IMG submission 76830) | Root nodule microbial communities of legume samples collected from California, USA - M. trunc garden sep15 | ecosystem: Host-associated > Plants > Roots > Nodule | place: USA: California... | reverse complement strand
TATATATCCAATTTTTATTCATTTATTCTTTAAAAAGTGTCACAAACTAAATGAATATATTTGATTTTTTAACTTTATTTTGAATTTTTCGGGCACAATGTGCTCTAGCGATTTTAGGTAATACCACTTACTGTTCATTGAGCTTTCCTTCCCTTTAAGTTTTCTATCTACCACCGCCAAATCTACCTACTAACCGATCACCACCATGCAATCCACCACCCAACTCTTTGTTCTTTCCTGGCCTTGCTTGCAAGACGATGCTCCTCCACCACCTCCACCACCAACTAAACCTAAAACGGCGAGTTTTGTTCAACAAAAGACATTTGTGCAAGCCTTAAACAATGTTTGTGACATTCCACACAGCCAGCTTCCAAAACCCTGTGTCAAAGGCAATGAAATAGCTATTGAGATTCCTGATGATGAATATGATGCAGGATTGAAGGACTGTAAACACAATCTACAAGGGAGAGTCATCTGGCCAAAGGGTACTGCACCGGTTTCATTGGAATCCTTGAAAATCAGACTCACAACTCTCTGGAAATCTCTAGGAAGATGGGGAATCATCTCTCTTGGTAAGGGCTGTTATGAATTTGTTTTTTCATCTGTTGAAGACCTAAGAAGTGTTAGGTCAGTTGGTTCATGGAATTTAAGTTCTGGTATCTTAAAGTTGTTTGTTGGGTCAGAAAACTTTAGCCCTAATACTCAATTGAAAACCAATGCCCAAGTGTGGGTTAGATTATACAGGTTGTCGCAGGAATATTGGCGTAAGAAAACACTGTTTGCCATAGCAAGTAGCGTGGGAACGCCTATTTGCATAGATAGTGTTTCAGGGAAACCCATGATTGAAAGAACATTCGGTCATTATGCTAGGGTTTTGGTCGACGTAGATTTGTCCACTGATTTGAGGTACATGGTACTTGTGGAAAGAAAAGGTTACGCCTTTTTCGTTGATTTGGAATACGAGAATTTACCTGATTTTTGTGCATATTGCAAGATACCAGGACATCATATAGATATATGCAAGAAAAGGAACATGGGCAATACTAATAAGGCGCAGAAAGAGAAAAACAAAAAGAAAGATCATGTAGTGGTTAGAAAACATTATGTTCCAGTTGTTAGGGGAAATAATGAGGGGTTCGTTGACACCAGTAATGCGCAAGCAAAAGGTCAGACAAGAAATGAAGAGGACTTACAGCTAGAAAAGGAGATAAATGAAGAGTTGCAAGCTACTCAAGATGAACACGCAACTCAACAAGCTAGCAGCAATAAAAGCATTCCTGAGACTTCTGATCTTAATGATGATGCTCATAGTTCTTCAGGTTCACTATTTGTTGATGCAACACAAGAAATCGAAAGGGCAGAAGATAAGTCTCCAACAGAGAAGGAAACCACACCTGAGGCAATCTTGAAGGATATGAATTTTTTGAAAGAATCTTGGGCCAACCTTGAAGATGCGCATAATACAGATGATGAAGATGAGGAGGCTATGTCCAGAAGTAATAATAACACATCCAGGTATGCAGGTGCTGACATCTCACAAACTAGAATTCTTAATTTTAATGTCAATACCGAAAATTTACTGTCCAAATCTTCCGACTCTGTTAATCCTAGTAATGATGATCATGGCTTCCAACTAGTAACCACTAGGGCATCCAAGAAAGATGCTAAACTCAAAATAGTCAGTCAAAACTCATACCCTCTTAGGTCACGGGCTGCAACATCTAAGCCCTTCAAATGAAGTGCTTTTATTGGAACCTTAGGGGTTTAGATAATTCTCCCACAAAATTAGCTCTTAAGAACCTCCTTGTTAAATATAAGCCTGACTTATGCATTATTGTCGAGTCCTGGATGTTTGTTTCTCATGTATCTCAAAGATGGTTACATAACCGTAATCTTAAAGTTTTTGCTGTAAATGATAGGAACAACCTGAACCCTAACCCTGGAGTTTTTGTGCCTCTAATATTTCTCCTATTATTTTGTCCATTGATGACCAACAAGTCTCCTTTCAAGTCGCTCTTGGAGGGAAATCTTTTGGTATATTCGCAGTCTACGCCTCAACCTGTTACCTTAAAAGAAGACATCTCTGGAATGCTATCTCTTCTATTCAAACCCAATACCCCATTCCTTGGTCTTGTATAGGTGATTTTAACTCCATATTAGGTGCACACGAACAAAGAAGCTTCTCCACACCCAATAGATTTCCTATGACAGATTTCCAAAACTAGTCCGATTTCCAAAACCTTATACACCTTCCTACAAGAGGCTCTAATTACACATGGACAAATGGTAGAAAAGGAAGAAACAACATACAAAGAAGATTGGACAGAGTTATAGTAAATCAAGACTGGATTAATGCTTGCTCATCATCTTCAGTTTGCACTCTTAGTAAGTTAAGGTCAGATCATCATCCTCTTCTCTTTGAATTCTCAAACCAAGACATACAATTTGCTTCTCCTTTTAAACTCATGAAGATGTGGATTGAGCATGAGGATTGCATCAACATCGTCACTCAAAGATGGAACAATAATGCGATAGGTTGTCCTATGTATATTCTAAACCAAAAACTCAATTCTGAAAAACAACGTCAAGACTTGGAACAAAGAAACTTTTGGAAATATTCATTCTTAATTGAAACATGCCACCCATAAACTAGACACTATCCAAGCTGATATTCACAATCTAGGCTTCTCTGATCAACTGATGGAACAAGAAAGAACAACTCAAATTCATCTTGAAAACATCCTGGAAAAAATCTTCTAGAAAGAGAAATCCAAAGTCAAATGGCACTGTGAAGGAGATAGAAACACGGCCTTTTTTCATAGACTTGCCAAAATCAAACATGCCTCAAGCCTGATTTGGTGATATTACCTTAAATGATCCAATTGAAGTCTCTGCACATGTTGTAAATCACTTCTCAAATCTTTTTGCTTCAAATTCAAACACTATTCACAATGACATGGTTCAAGATGTGATTCCTAATCTCATCACAGATAGGATTAACAACATGCTTACATTTTTACCTACTATGGATGAAGTTCATAATGCTATTTTTTCTTTAAATAATGACAGTGCACCTGGACCAGATGGTTTTGGTGCAATTTTTTTCCAAACTTATTGGGAAATAATCAAACAGGATGTTTATAAAGTTGTTATGCAGTTTTTTACAACTGGTTGGTTATTGCCAAATTTTAACACTAATATCCTTTTGCTTATTCCTAAAACTAACAATGCAGATTTAGTTGATCAATATAGACCTATTGTTATTGCCAACTTCAAGTTCAAAATCATCTCAAAGACTCTAGTTGACAGACTTGCAAAGATAATGCCTGCTATAACATCAGTACAACAAAGAGGTTTCATAAAAGGAATGAGCATAAAAGATTGTATATGTTTGACATCTGAAGCCATCAATGTGCTACACAAAAAATCTTTTGGAGGAAACCTTTCTTTGAAGGTGGACATAGCAAAAGCTTTTGACACTCTTGATTGGAAATTTCTCATTGAAGTTCTTGAAGCTTTTGGTTTTAATTATATGTTTTGCAAGTGGATCAAAAACATTCTTTCTTCTGCAAAAATCTCTATAGCCATAAATGGAAAACTTCATGGTTTCTTCTCCTGTACCAGAGGGGTGAGGCAGGGAGACCCTCTCTCTCCTCTCCTCTTCTGTCTTGTAGAGGAAGTAATGAGCAGAAGCATCACTAAAATGGTTAGAGAAGGACATCTGAAGCTTATTATTGGCTCTAGAGACAATCTGGTTCCTTCTCACATCTTGTACGCAGATGATATCATGATATTTTGCAAAGGGATCAACTCAAACATTCAAAATCTCACTGATCTTTTTATCAAGTATGCTCAAGTTTCTGGACAGTGTGTGAATCCAGCAAAATCATCAATCTTAGGAGGTGCAATTTCTAACTATCGTTTGTCATCCATTGCTACTCAGATTGGTTTTAAAATTGGCAGTCTTCCCTTCACCTATCATGGTGTCCCAATCTTCAAAGGTAAACCAAAAATTTCTTATTTTCAACCTCTTGCTGATAGAATCAAGTTAAAATTCTCAGCTTGGAAAACATCTCTCCTATCTATGGTTGGTAGAGTTCAGTTAGTTAAGAGTGTAATTCAAAGCATGCTTTTACATAGCATCTCAGTTTATTCATTCCCTGTTAAATTGATCAAAGACATTGAAAGATGGATGAGGAACTTTGTGTGGAGTGGGGATGTTAACCAAAGAAAGCTTGTTACAGTCTCTTGGCATAAGGTTTTCTTACCTTTGAAAGAAGGCGGTCTTGGTATTCGATCTATGTCCAAAATCAATGAAGGCGCCAATTTAAAGCTTTGTTGGGAGCTTATTCACTCGAATTATCAATGGGCCCATTTCCTCAAAAGTAGAGTGATGAAAATGAAGAAGCCTATTTCATACCATGTTCTCTCTTCCATCTGGAGTGGCATCAAGCATAAATATTCAGAAGTTCTTCTCAACTCTTCTTGGAATCTTGGTGATGGGGTTAATATTAATTTTTGGACAGATAATTGGTGTGGTAAACCTCTGGTGGAGGAATACTCTATTGATCCAGGTTTGCACGAGAATCTTTCATCAACCGTTAATTTATTTATTAAAGATGCAAAATGGAAAATACCTCAGCCTCTTATTCAAAATTTTCCTAACATTCAAAATATTGTGGAAACTATCACCATTCCCGTCATAGCAAAAGATGATGAGTTGCTTTGGAATTTATCTTCTAATGGTGAGTTGTCTTTCAAGGATGCTTATCTCTTTCATTGTAATCATGGTCAAAACATTGCCTGGGCTAAGCTCATATGGAACAAGAACATTCCGCCATCAAAATCATTGATAATTTGGAGAAGTTTGCATAATAAGCTTCCAACTGATGACATTCTCAGTTTTAGAGGCTGTCAACTACCCTCCATGTGTAGTCTGTGCAATATTCAAGGGGAAACATTTCAACATATGTTCTTTGAGTGCAATATGGCTAGAGAAATTTGGCACTGGCTCTGTTCAAAGTTAGATACTCTTTGTAATTTCTCAACTATCACTGAGGCTCTAGATATTTGTAACAGACAAAGCTCTCCTCTCTGCAAGTTGGTGGTCCTAACCGCAGTTGTTTATGGCTTCAACATCATTTGGTACTGCCGGAACCAAAAAAAGGTTTAATAGCAAAACAATTCCTCTTTGTACAGCCCTAAACCTTATTACAACTGGTACTTCTTTAGCAGGCAATCTCTCTTCTCTTCATGCTTCATCTTCTATGGCGGATTTTGTTCTCCTTCATGGTTTTTCTATCAAGATCAAACGTGGAAGTGCCCCAAGAATTAAAGAGGTCCTTTGGCAACCCCCTGTTCTCAACTGGATCAAATGTAACATAGATGGTGCTTGCAAAGGAAACCCTGAACCATCTAGTTGTGGTGGAATTTTTAGAAACGCCACTGCTGAGTTTGTGGGGGCTTTTGCGTGCAATTTGGGGATATCCAATTCTTTGATTGTCGAGCTCAATGGAGCCATGATGGCAATTGAAATCGCTTCTCAAAAGGGGTGGCAACATCTTTGGTTAGAAACAGATTCAATGTTGGTAATTGCAGCTTTTAAGTCTTTTAAGATTGTTCCTTGGCATTTAAGAAATAGATGGCAAAACTGTCTTCATCTCTGCTCCTATATGTCTTTTTTTGTAATTCATATTTATAGGGAAGGTAACCATTGTACGGACAAACTAGCAAACATTGGTTTTTCTATTCAATTTCAATTTTGGTGTGATAGTATTCCTAGAGAGATAGTCTATGACTTTGCTAGAAATAGAATGGGTTTACCTATGTATAGGTTTTGTTAGCCTTGAGGGTCAGGTGCTTGCCCCCCTCCTTTTTGGTTGTTCCTTCTTTGTTTATTATATATCTTATGGGGCTTGTCAGGTTACAAGTTTCCATTTTCAAAAAAAAAAATGAATATATTTATACTTACTTTTTTATTATCTTAATTATACCCTTAAACAACTTTTCTATAATAAACTTGTCAAAAAAAAAAAAGTTCTATAAAAGTTTTTTTTTTAAGAATCTATAATAAATATTGTTGTTGGTGTCATTAAAAAAATATAATTTAGATTTTATTTTTTTATATTGTTAGTGTTAATGAAATAGTTACTTATGATTAGTTTATTTGTTCATAATTTTCAAATGTTAGCGGAATAAAAAGAACGGAAAGACTTACACGTACCCGTCTTTTCGCTAGTCAATATAAACAAAACATGAAATAACACATAAATTAAAATGTTGAATATTTTTCATTAACTTAACATAACAATGGGCTACGGCAGCAAAATCGCTCTTATTTGAATGTCATTGTTCAAGAATGTGTTAGTTCATTTCCTTACTTTCATAGACTACAATTTTGTCACATTAGACGTGTCGCAAACCAAGCTGCACACTACCTACCTTATAAGTTTGCTATTTCCAATCTTGAATTTGTTTGGATTGAGAAAACTTCAAGTTATATCTATGCTTTCGTTATGATGTCAGGCTCTATTTAATGAAATACATTTCCATGTAAAAGAAAACGTAACACACAAATTCCTTTTTATTTTCTTCTTCTAAACTATGTCGGTTCCATTTTAGAGTGACCACTAGAATGCAGTTTTCTTGTTCTTTAAGCAGTCATGCGGTGCTGTGGCCGATGATGTCCCTTGTACAAAAGATTAATCTTTTTTCTAATGAATTTGTAAATTTAGCCGACTTACAAAAGTCAAAAATTGTGTCTCCATTTCTTTTAACAATCCAAATAATTTCTTCGTAATATCCAATATATATATATATATATATATATATATATATATAAAAGTGGTAAACTTTTGCATTACGGCAACCAAGTTTTGTGAGACTAAAATAAACAGTAAACTTTTTTTAAGAGTATTAATGTTATTGTATGTTTAAAGTTAGATTGAATTCAAAATCTTGATAAAGTTAGAAAAGACTCGTGTTATTTCATCTAGGTGTTCTTGGTTTATTTCCTTCAACCCTTGTTATCAGCAACTGTAGAGACTAATCTTTAAGTCTTTGAGAATCAAAACAACTACGGAGACTATTCCTCAAATCTTTGAGACTTAAATAAGCGGCAAATTTTTTTAAAATTTTAACGTTACTGCATGCTTAAGGCTAGAATTAAACTCAAGACCTTGATAAAGTTAAAAAAGACTCGTATCATATCATCAAAAGGCTCTCAATTATTTCCCTTGTTCCCAGCAATTGCTCTCACAATTTGACTACATTGACCCACTTACTAATAATAGCAACTCGGGAATGAAAACGTGCAGAAACAAACGGCAGAGTGATATAAGTGTGTAAACATCAGTGATCATTATTTTTGCATAATATTTTGTTAAAGATAAGAATGAACTAAATCAAAGTCAAATATTGTATGCTCTAGCTTGTTCTATTTCTTGCTCACCTTGACTATAAATACTAGTCACTTCATTTTCATCCATCCATACATATAAAATAAAATAGGTTAAAGTTTCACACTGTGTTAGCAAAAATGAATTCCAAGGCTTCACTTTTCCTAGCTATGTTGTTAGCTTCCATCCTTCTCAGTTCTGCAGAAACTGCACCCAAAGACTTGGACAAGAATCTTGACAACCAAGATGGTAATTAAGTCTATTCATAATTAAGTTTTACTATATAACAATTAATTATTGTTAGTTGTAACTCGTGATAGCTTGATAGTACTTTGAATGTTTAGGTTACATCAAAAGTAGCTAACATACCAAAGGTCCTTAACAACTAGTATTTGTGTAAATCCTTAAAAAACAACTATTTGTATACTCTTTTTATACGTACTCATTTTTCTTTTTTTAAATATCATCCTTACTTCTTTTTTTTAACAAATAACGCTCAGGCCCGGCCCTGGAGTACAAACAGCTCAATAGAGTTGGGCCTCCCCTAATCATGGGCTTCAATTTTTTTTTAATACCCACTAGTACTACTGCCCTCCAATTTTTTTTTTAATACCCCCAGCCATTTTCTGTCCTCTTATTTTAGCCTTTTAGGCCTATTAGAATTAGGTCATCTTGCTTTTGGTGTTAGGTGGAAGTTCCTCATATATACGGTAGTCATTTTCACCTTTGAGTATACTGTATATATACGGCACCTTATATTTATCTTTTAAAAAATATAAATAGAACATTGCTCTTTAAAAAAAAATACGTTTTGATTTTATCACTGACCTCTTTTCATTCCCAAAACCAAGCCTCCGAATTTTTAAAGACTGCCTGATAATGCTTACTCATGTTGGCTAGCTTTTTTTGAGGGAACTCATGTTGGCTAGCTATACTCTTTATTCTACCGTCAATTATACTATATGATTTTAGTTCACTCGACCAATATGTCATTAAATATAAAACTTCCTTTATTTAGTCAAAAAATAAATAAAACTTCCATTATTTTTCTAGAGAAATAGCATTTTTCTAATAATTAATACAAAAAAAATTCAAATATTACCCTTTGCGGGAGAATATTAATTTAGAATTTTGTTCTTATCATAGTATCTCTCGTTCAATGCGGATAAAAAAATATCATTAGAGATATATTTGTAAAAAAATAGTTAATGCAGGTGAAAATTCAGAAGAGGACCTAGAGAAAATGGACAAGATATTTTAAGAGGATCTTATTAGATCAAGTTTTAGTTGGTCACAAACACAAATAAAAATGACTTAAGCAAGCACACATAAAAGGCAATCCGGTGCACTAAAGTTCTCATAGTCGGGAAGAGGTCACATCATTTTTTAGTGTATTGTACACCACTTTATCTTGTTTTCTGTTTTTTTACACAATAGGTTGTTTCCAGCATTTGAACCGGTGACCTTTCAGTCACATGATAACAACTTTACAGTTGCGTCAAGGTTACTCCTCACTTGAACACACATAGATAAGAAAAATTTAAAGATAAAAATAAAAAATGATATGACTATTTATTTTACGTTTATATCTTTTTTGTATGTGTACTCAAATAGTATTTTACCTTCTGATTTGGGCTTAGGTAAGAATTGCTCCTTATAATATAGAAAAATTTATATGTTTAAACATTATGTTTTAATTTCTAGTGATCATATGTTTTGTTTTTCAATATTTGCAGAGTTCTATGAAACAAATGGGGTAGATGAGAGCCAATATGTAGGCGGTCCATGGCGTGGTGGTGGAAGTGGTTATGGCGGAGGTGGTTACGGTGGAGGACATTACGGCGGAAGATATTGTCATCACGGTTGCTGTGATTGGGGCTACCATGGAAGCTGTAGAAGGTGCTGCTATCCTCGTGAACATCATGTGGCTGATATTGATGCTGAAACTCACAATTAAGCCCAAAGGAACAGAAACTTGTAGTACTATAAGTCTAAAGTGTGTTCTTGTAGTAATAATAAATATGAATAAAACTTCATGAGAATATGAAGTGTACGTAGTTGTAATAGATATATAATAAAACTGGAAATCTTTGCTTGTAAATTACTAAACCATCTAAAAATGCACTTGTCATGCATGTTATTTCCTCTTTCATTTTCCTTTATATTATAACAGTTAGCTCAGCATCATACTTATGGAACTAATAGTTTTATACCTCTTGACAACAAAAATCTATAGCACAAACCAGTAAAAACATGTGAACGCTATAATATATCACCCTCTAAATGTCAAAGATAAGGTCAATGGATGGAACTGCAAATACTTATTTTATGCATAATATGTGACAAGAAATTCATTTAATTTGTTCTCGAATGTCAATTGTTATGACTTATGAGTTGGGAAATTAAAGGAGTATTAAGATGAAGGTCCGGTATTTCAACTCTACTACTATTAAATTTCATATCTTCCTAACAAATTAAACCATTAAGACACACACATATGTATATGTATGTATGTATACTCCCTCCATTCCTATATTTAAGTATCCATTGAGAAAAAAATTTGTTCTTAAATGTAACATTTCTTTCAATTTTCTAGATGCATTTATTATTATTTTTTTCCAAACAATAACCCTAATTAATAGTACTAATTTTCCTTGGAATATGAAAAAGTCAAATTTGAATACATTACAAACAAACATTTAGTAATATCTCTACACAAAATGAACATATTAATTACACTTTCACCTTTTCTTAATCTTTGTGAAATTTGCAATGAGGGCTTAGATTAAGGGACGGAGGGAGTATATAATAAAAAAAAAACATTTTATGTTCATGTCTACATTTACTTGTGTGTTTTCATACCTAGCAACTACAAATTCAAGGTAAAACCTACTACACCCCTTAATAAATTGGGGCTAATTTATCCTTATTGACAAGTAGGATTCGATTCTAGAGCGACAGAGACGAAGATCACATGTCGAATGAATGAGATGAAGAAATTTGATATTGAGATGAAAATGATAATTGATTGTAAAAAGAAAAAAAAAACCATTTTGAAGAGACCTACGTTACCCCTTGATGAATTGAGGGTAATTTACCCATAATGACAAGTAGGATTGGGTTATGGAACAAATGAGATGAAGATCACGTGTTGAATGAAGGAGATAAAGTTCGATGTTTTTGAAATGAAAATTGTAACATCTATCAATGGGCCTCTTCCAATATTCATTGGGTCATCTGCTATCAAGTTTATGTTATCGGATCACTCACCATTTATGCCCACGATTCATATGTCCAATCTTAGACATGAGAAGATGTGTAAAGAGTCTCACATCAGACAAAAGATGGATTAAACATGTATTTATAAGCGGGATCAGTCCTCACATCATAAACCAGTTTTATGAGTTTGTTTTAGGATCAACCACAATTTCAAAGAGACTCTTTAACAAAGAAAAAATTACCCTCGTGTAAAAAAAAAAAACCAAATTCAATAGACTTTCATATGATTATTAATGCTCACCCTAACAATGGGTAGCTCGTATAAATATCATATACAAAAGTTGGCTGGAACAACACCCACATCCAACCCAAAAATAAAACAACTTCTATAGCACCAAGTAGATAGAAAACAACCATATAAAAGAAAAGAAAACACCTAAATCAACACTTGAAGCCGCACCAAATACCCAAGACCACATGATATGGTGAACCAAGCTAGACACAAAAGACCACGAATTGAGATTATATATATGAAAAGGTGTTTAATTCAATAACAATATAAAATTAGTGACTTTTTTTCATAAAGTTGTTTTCTCATGGTCACTTAAGGCTGAACTTGTTTAAATTCTTAATGGAGTCAAATAAGCAAATAATATATGAAATTATTTCAATAATTTGCTTATGAGACTCATTTATTTTTATACAACTATGGAGACTAATCTCTAGAATCTTATGAAACCCAAAAAGGCGGCACTAAGGAGAGACCAATTTGGCCCTTTTTCATGATTCTGAACAAAAAAAAGAGTTAGAGGGATTAATTTGGCATCATAGTATGTTTTGGGTCAAACATTGTTAAGCTGTTATAAATTAATTTGGATATTTACTCTTCTGTTCATAATTTTTTAACAATTGAAAAATTGAGAGACTAAAATTACTAAAAAAATCATTAAAGGGACTAAAATTGCAATGGTTCAAAATAAATGGAGTAAAAATATAATTAAATTGTTATGCCACTATAGTCGTTTAAATAATCATGGAATAATTTGTATAAGCATCACCGATGTTTTGCATTATTATATTAAATTGAATTTACATAAAATGTAAATGTAAATGGACTAAAAGTTGAAGGAAAATTTTAGAGGTGCTAAAACGAAAAGTTTGTATATTTATAGGGACCAAAAACATATTTGACCCTAAAAAGAAATTAGCCTTCCTCTTATAACAAATCTCGATTACTAATCTTTTTTCGAATCTCTTTTCATGGCCAAGAGACTCAATGATTTCACTGCCTAATTGCTTCATAGTCAAACTATTTAATATGAATTTTATTGAAATTAAATAACATAAATTTTATATTTTTTATGTCGATGGAGTCCATAAGGGTGCTTTACTGGGACGAGGATAGTGAAAAAAACCTTCAGTTGTGGGAAATGGAGACAGGTTTGAGGTACATTTTAGATGATGAGGATGGGAGTGGGGGAGTATTCTCTACCCATAAGTGATGAAGGGTCAAGATTTCCATCTAAGTGATTGCTTGGATGAAATAAGAATAAATGTGTTTAATAGATCATGAGAGAAATGACCGTGAGTAAAATGAAAAATGTTTGTTGCATACCTATGTGTGTATGTACATCATGAAAGAGAAAGAAATAGAGTGTTGTGATAGGTGGTGATGTAAAGAGACAGATAAGTATAAATTTAGATGTTGAATTAGTGTAGAGAAATTAGGGGTATTCAACTTTAAATTTTATTTTTTAAACAGCAAATTTATTAAGCAGAGATGTCGCAAGATGCAAACAAAACTCGCAAAAACTAAGTACAATAGGCACCGAATATAAGCGGAGACCCCAAAAAAAAAACACCACCTACTAAAATATCTTAATTTCTCCCCTCAAATAAAAAATTTGATTTAATATAAAATTTATGAAGATTAAATATCAATCAATTCAATTCATCTTTTATCAACTCTAAAAAAATGACATGTAAAAATTTCTCAAACTAAACTGACTCTAGTTGTTTAACTTTGACAAAACAAAACTTATCTCTCTAAGTTGATCACAAAATCGAAAAATTGAAGTGTAAAGATCAATCAAATAAAGCTTATGTATGTAGCAAAAACACTTCATATTAAAGGCTTGACAAAAGTCTACAAACGTGTCAGTGACTGATACCTGCATGATACTAACAAATGTTGTTACATACAATCAATGAAGTTTAAAGGATAACTTTTGATTATTAATGGAGTTTAAAGGAATATTTCAATGGTCGTTAATATTAATTTATCATGAATAAATTAAATTAAGTAGACAATCCTATACACATCTTAAATGGTGTCTTGACTTTACTTTTAATTTTATTCATTTCTAGTATACAAATATGGTGTTTTGGAATATAGGATCAAATATCAATGTTGTAAAATAAAATTTTTGTTAATTATTTGATTTTGACTGAACTTATCATATTTGGTTGAGTTTTGATTGTTTTGGGTGGAGTATAAAAACCTTCAGCAAATCCAAAACAAATATATAAAATGAGACATGAATTGATCATTTTATTACATAACTGATCGTATTTAATATCCAGTATTCCTACCGTAACTTATTATTTGTGGTCCTAACATAGATTAAACTAAATACATAGAAAGTTTTGAAAGAAAAAAATGTTTCACAAAAAATTAGTATCTCCTAGCATAGATTAAATGTGTTTGTTGTAATAATATTATTGTTTTATATAATACTTAGTACTCAATATACATAGGTCACAATTAATTTAACAATTTGTTTATTTTTTGCTAGAGTACCCCAATATATGTGTTTGAGGTGGCTACATATACAAGTATAGAGAAGCTCTTAATATGATGTTTCGATCGGCAATAACAGTAGGCATCTTTGTGACTAATGTTTTCAATTTTGTGTTCGCCAAAATGATGAATGGCGTTAAAGTTTAGGTTTAGGTTTTGCTTAGGTGCAATATTCATTCCCAACTCACCAAATTGTTTGGTTGCAAATAATAATATTTCAAGATTTGTGATTACAAAATAATAATAATAATAATAATAATAATAATAATAATAATAATAATAATAATAATAATAATAATAATAATAATAATAATAATAATAATAATATTTCAAATAATAATATTCCTTCCCAACTCACAAAATTGTTTGGTCTGCACACTATGGTAATATCCATCCACTTCTAACATCTCTTTAAAATGTATGTGATTACATTTTATGCTCCTATTTTGTTTAAGACTATTGGCTTTAGCTGAGACTAAGTGAATTCCAGTCAAAGAAATGTCAACTGTATTGGAAAAGTATCCTTATTGGAGTGAATTTGTGAAAGTCGAAGCCAAAGAACAAAACTTCTAGCAATATTAGATTCTTTAGTTTTTATTTTTTTTATTCCTTTTATAAGGGTTCTTACAGTTTATTTTTAAATTGGTTAAATTTTGCCTAACATTGTTAGGATCAATTTCTAGTTTTAATTGTTATTACATGTTAATGACATTCAGACGGACACTTATACTTTTTTTGTTTTGTTGAAGAAAGACGGACACTCCATACCTATATGTTAGCTTTTTTTATTTTTTATTGGGCTAATGTATATAAATTATGTATAATAATTTTTATAGAATTTTGAATTTATTTAAAATTATTTTGATTTGGATTAAAATTATAGGATATATATTTTATACATTCATATTGCAACAAACTATACTTATTTTTTTTTTCATTACTCAAACAATATAGCAAGTATAATATAAATTAGGCAAAATACACAATTCGTCCCTTAACTTAATTTTAGGTAACACTTTCGTCCTTTATTTTTTTCCCTCCCTATTTAGTTTTTTATGTTATAAAATGTCAACAAATTTATCATTTTTATCAAAAAAAATAATCGAAAACTTAGATTTCAAACTCTTAAAAAAAAAAACAAATCTTCATCATACATACCAAGAAACTTAGATTTCATTGAAAAACTATCATTAAAAACGACACATATTGTCATTTTATAACATAAAAGACTAATTCAGGGTACACAGAAAAAAAAAATAGAAAAAAAAAGGACAGAAGTGTTACTTGAAATTAAGTTAAGGGACGAATTGTGTAATTTTATCTATAAATTATTATCTTTTTGAATGACATCAACATCAATATAACATTCTTACAGATAAATTTGTTCATGGATATAATTGAAAGTGAAAAAAACAATATAAAATTATGTATTCCATTTATATACAGTATAGATACACATACATATTATTCTATGTTATATATAGATTTACTTTTTTGACAGAATTATATATAGATATATATTTCATCATATATAAATATTAATATAAAAATGAACATAAATATAGATGGTAAACAATAGATAGATTCATAAGGGGATTGAAATTAAAATTATTTCTTTTTTTTACAATTTTTTATATTAATAACATATATAATATTTATTCTCATATAATACGTAAAACTATATGATTCATCTTTAATACATGAAAATCTATAATACATAAAAACTAAATGATAATTAATTTCTTGTGATACATACCTAACTGAAGTGGTTGCAAAAGATCATCTTTAACATATGTATGTATAACAAATTAATTGAAATAAAAGTAATATAAAAACACGATAAATTTAAGGGTAGGTTGAATTAATTTTTTATCCTTTCTTTTTAAATTCAAGTTTTTTTTAAGACTTTAATTTCGAAAATTAAACTAATATTTTCATTTTTAAAAATTAAATTCAAAATACAATTCTTGACAGAGAGTATAGTCAACTCCAAAAATTCAAATTTTATATGGGATATTTTAATATAGAAAACGAGAGAAGAGCCTAAGACAATCCTTTAGGGGGATCTCTTCCTTTTAAGACATGGTATCTATGATGTATTTTTATTGGAGAAATATTATTTTAAGTACCTAATAGGAACAAGGTCTCAATGGAGACCTCCAATCTTAGGTGAGACCCATATTTTTTAATATTAGAATATTTAAATGCAATGATATAGAGTTATCGATAAATGATTAAAGGATTCCATTTAAGATATTTGTGTGAGGCGTTGGGTTGAAGTGATTGAGTGTTTATTAGATATTACTATTAAAAAATTATAAATAAGTGTGTATAAACAAGATCCATTTAAGTACTAAAAGTAGATGTCTCCATTGTGTATATTTTAAGAAAGAAATTGAGAAAATATTAGAGAGAAATATGGAGAGAATCATTCTCCCAATCGCAACATTAACATTTCCATAAAATTAAAACAATCATTCCAATTTAAATAGTTCAAAGCTTGCTCAAATGAGATGTAATACAAGAATTACCATAGAACTGGTATTCAAAAGTATTCAATATAAATTTGCCTAAACTAATATTTTCATACCTCAAAACATTACATCTAAACAATGAAATTTTCTTAAAAGTATTTGAATTCCCTCAAAATTATCATTCAAACAATGAAATTTGCCTAAAAGTATTTGAATTCCCTTAAAACATTACATTACCTCAACATTCCTCCATCCAAACACACTTTTAGACTTTGTAAATGTCTATTTCTTTAAGTTCTATTAGGTTTTCTTTGTAAATTTGAAGGAGGAGTTTTGAAGGGTGGAAAATATAGGAAGGAAACGAAGAAATCTTTCACATTTTTTGAAAGAGTAGAATGATAAATTTATGTTTATGTTATGATTACTATATTTTTAATTTTAGAAAAATTATAAAAACCTAGATTGAATTTGAAGAACTCGTTTAAACCCTTCAAAACTCTCTAAAATCCTCCTCCAATACAATTTTGTAGTTCTTCAAAATTATAAAGATTTTGTATTAAGAAGAAAAATAAACCCCCAAACCCCTCTCATTTTAAAGTCCTTTATTTCTTCCACTTGTTCCTTTCTTTTTTTCCAAAGTTCTTCTCTCCATTCCCCTCCAAACTCGTAAAGAAAGCCTATGATCCAAAACCTTGTATATTTTAGCCTCAAACCGATAAACACTTAATCCCTCGTTTTTTTTTTCATATCATTGTATTATTTTGAGCTAACCAGTTTTAGTTATTTAAGAAATCAAGTATGGAGATTTCATAAAGGTAAAGTTTGTTTAAAGCATATAAGCTGTTTGAAAAGCTTTCAGTTTTAAACATTCTAATTGTATTTGTTGATACTATTTTAAATCTTTTGATCATAAGGTAGTTTACATCACGGTTAGTTTCAACCAATCTTCTAAATCATTGTTGCAAAATTGAATGGAAGAAGTTTTATTCAAAAAATAAATATATTTTTTTAAGCAAAAGATGAGGCAGAGGGGTCTCCTACTGCCACACCGAAAAGATATATATAAAAAGAAAATAAAGTACAAAAAGAGGGGGGACATACACCAAAACCCTCAGAGAAACAAAAAAAAATGATAGAAAGAGAAATTAGAGCTTCAATTGAAAACCTTTAGAAGTACTTACCCTAAGCCTGGTAGGGTAAGGCCCTTTGCTAGCTTCTGCCTGCTGGTTTTGATGCTTTTTCTTTTTCTTTGAGACAACCATTTAAAATTGTTGATTGTCATCAACTTCAGCCATATTATCCCAAGATTGTCTAAGAAAATCCATATCTCTTTGAACCGTAGCAGGAATATGTGGAGCAACTAGAGCAAGTTGCCTCCTATCAGATCCAAAATCTTGCTCAAGATCACTGGTGGTGGAATCTTGACAGTAATCTATATCAGTCACAACATCACACCAAGGACCAATTATACGTATATCAGGAAAGTGTTGGTCCATGTTATGTTCCTCAGTCATCTGATAATCATGAGCTAAAGAGTCTCCCACTTGTACAAGTTGAACAGGAAGAGTTCCAATAACAGTCTCTTCCACAAGATTGATGACATCTACCACTTGAATAGCAGCTCCCATCTCTTTAGACCTTGTCATATCGCTTAGAAGAGGGTCCTCATCTACAACCATTTTGCTACAACCTGTTGATTGCATAGCAACATGCAATGGTTGCAAAACTGGTTGAGACACAGTTTGTACAACCTCATTCTGACTAGTAGGTTGAGGACCATTAGAAGATGAAGCCTTACCTTTACCCTTCTCTTTATCCTGCAACTTCTCAAAGGTTTTGTTTCCAACTTGTTGTTTCTTAGCAACTTCCTTAGAAGCCTTCTGGTTGTTATGGAACCATTTACATTGACCAATGGTTGCACAGTTATGACAATAATCAGGGAGCCATTCATAAGTAATTTCAACGTAAAATGAAAACCCTTCACGTTCAACCAAAATCTCATCAAAAATTATTTTGAAAATGTCAATGTCAACCAAAATCCTTGCATAATGACCAAAAGTGCAATTCTTAGTCGCAACGTCTAAATCTAGAGGGGTTCCTACCACATTAGCAATTTCAAACAAAGTTTTAGGTCTCCAATATTCCTGCGGAAGATCTAACAGTCTAATCCAGACTTGAAGATGAGATTGCATCGGATTGTGAATGCTAAAATCAGGAGACCATTTTGAAAGTCGGAGAATACCTGGTTTAAGATTCCAAGAACCAGCAGACCAAATTTTCTTCATGTCATCCATTGAAGAGAATTGAAAATGGTAAAAACCTTTCCCCAAAGGGCTGATCTTCAAAATTCCTAAAGGCTTCCATAAAGCAAGAAGCTTCTCATGAAGGTTACGAGCAGTAATTGGTTTGTCCCCTTTGTTCAAGCTCAGTCTTCCACGAAGATTATGTTGGCAACCTTCAACTCCTTTCTCATATTCATCTTGTGAAATCTTGATACTCAGAGAGT
>Ga0099826_10000584_pt1 | contig 18406 bp, 6 predicted proteins | sample Mtrugardesep15_FD_76830 | JGI IMG/M metagenome (GOLD analysis project Ga0099826, IMG submission 76830) | Root nodule microbial communities of legume samples collected from California, USA - M. trunc garden sep15 | ecosystem: Host-associated > Plants > Roots > Nodule | place: USA: California... | reverse complement strand
AGTACAATTTTACAAAATTACCCTCATTAAAGAGATAAAGTGAAAAGTCAATTTATTGTACTTTTAGAATTAGTAGTAGTATTAAATAAGGGTATCTATGAAAAAAAATAATTAATGTGTGTTTTAATTTAAAAAGGAGGTTATATTTAGGGACAAAAAATAAAATAAAAGAGGGGTTATATTAAGGGACGGAGGGAGTATAACGCTGTAGCATTTCATGCTTGCCGCGTGTTCGATTTAAGGCAAAATCAAATCAATTAATGGAGATAATTTTTATGAAAAACACTTTTCATACGTCTTGTGTGGCTAAGATTTCATCACAGGGAGATCAAAACTTTCGCTTTTGTTGTTCTTTTAGGATCTATTATGAATTTGAATGACGTGGAAAATAGAAATTTGAGTTTATTCATTGTTAGCTTGTTTACATCACAAAGCAATAATTGAGATTGGCTACAGCCTGAAACTGAAACCGTAGGTTGTTTTTAGAGTGGGGAATCCTGCTCCTTGTAAAAACTGTATGAAGCATTATGATTAGCCAACCCTTTTCTATAGAGTGGGTCATACAAATCATCATTATCACAAAGTGTCATACTAAAATTGGAGTAAAATCAATCTTGGAGCTGTAAAATAGACTGTAGCTGCTTTAGAAGAAGTATAAAATGGGGTAGTGTCAGAGAAACACGAGACCATCCATGCATGATTCTTCTAACCTCTCGGAATTGACAGTTTATCACTAGTGTGACGTTGACCTTAGAAATACATATACTTCATTTCTTTTTTCATATATGATTAAATATTAAGGTCTTGTTAACCAGTGTCTCAAAGTAATGATTAAAGAATCTACAAATAAAAATTTTGTTTGAGAATATAAGATATAATTTTTGGTCAAATAATGATTTCCCAGTTTTTTCATAAGGCAGTATTATGCTAAAAATTAATAGCTCCACCCTGTTTTTTTTTTCTTTCTTATAAAACAAAGATTCAAAATCATATCAAATCTAGCGTACGTGACTAATAGAGTTTAATCATCAGTTCAATAATATTCATGTTCCTCAAGTTGTCCATAATTATTAACAGGTGAGGTGGGGTTGCATGTCACTGCTTTGCAGACTGCTATCTTTCCGACAGAGCACGGCAAAGGCATGATGAAATCATAGCTTGCGTACTGTATTAACTGCTACTGACATTAGTCCAGTCAGTAAAAATATGACTCATAGCTTGCGTAATGTAGTATTTCGGTTTTTTAATATGATAAATGTGACTTAACTGAGTCATGCTATGAGCCCGATAATCCTCCAAGCCAGTCAAATTCACATTTAACCCAAGAAAAAATGCCGGAGAATCACAAAATCAAATGAATAATCTTTAAACACAGATAAAAAAAACATGTGTTTACCATGGTAGAAATACTATTTCATCCGTTCTAAAATAACTTATCTATTGGAAGAAAAAATTGTAAAATAATTGATTCATTTTAATTTTTAATTTTTTTTTCTTTCAATCAAAACTTTAATTAATGACTTTCATCACGTCTAATTTTAATTTAATATATTTTACTTTGCATTTGAGATAACGATAGATACATAATACCTAATAAAGGCATTTAAAACCTTTTTTTTCTTACATTTTTTTTTAGTATGCATGAAATGAAAAAAAAAACTCAGTCATTATATGACATAGAGAATATCTTTCTATAATTTTTGCAACTCTTTGTCGTATGAAGAATACTAAACAACCCCTTAGAGACATCAATTAAACAATCAAAAGTAATGATTTATATTTTAAAAAAAAATTGTATTTCTGAAATCCTTAATAAATGTATTGCGACATCTGTTAACAATTTTTTTTATCTTGTTTAGTCAAATCTATGTCAAACTCAACGCTTTATTTAAGATATGTTTTTAAAATGTGATACAACATGACTTTCTTCATATAAGAAATAAATGTTAAATAGAGTGTTAAGATAGAATATTAATTAAATTTTAGAAGAATGCTAGCAAAATATATTTCAACACATTCTTTTTTATTGGTTAAAATTTATATGAGACTCACTAAATTTATAGGTGGGTCTCATGTAAATTTTAACCAATAAAAAAAAAAGTGTGTTAAAATATATGTTGCTAACATTTTTCTATATCTTTGATATTTGTACAACCATTTTATGACAACTCTTTGACAACTATTTTTCTCATACTCACATTATCCTCTTATTCTCTCTCTTCCTTTTTCTCTCTCCATTGTTTTTGATCAATGAAAAGAGAGAAAAAAGATGAATAAATTATCTTTTTGGTCCCTTAACTATTTAATTAGTATCGGTTTGGTCTTCTAACTAAAATTTGATTTATTTTGGTCCTTTAACTTCTCTCTATTATATATTTTGGTTCTTTCTGTTAGTTTTAATTCAAAAACGTTAGGTTTTCTTCATTTTCTTCTGAAATTTTTCTGGGATTCTTATTGTTGAATGTTGATGAAGATAATATGAAGATGAAAAAGAGGAGAAGAAGATGAAGAAAACCTAACATTTTTGAATTAAAACTAACGAAAATGACCAAAATGTGTAACAGAGAGAAGTTAAGGGACCAAAATAAATCACATTTTAGTTAGGGGATCAAACCGATACTACCTAAATAATTAAGGGACCAAAAAATGCAATTTAACCAAAAAAAGTTGTCACCAAAGTTGTTATAAATAGTTGTTCAAATATCACTCTTGATGTCTTAACCATCCATTTTGTTGGTTTACCCTTTATGTTGTGGTTTATCGAACATGTGAGTAGCATGTGATATTGGCTATGATTATTCTTTAGCAGCCACTCCTATCATCCTTCCCACCACTTTACAATGTTTTGAAAGATAATAATGTTGATTGACATCCAACGTTGCATATTTTTTAATTATTTGAAAAAAAGTGTAGCAGAACATGCTTAACCTAAATGCCATTGTTTTTTTAAATTAACAAAATATTGTTTTGATTACTTTAAAAAACTAATCAAGATGAGTAGTGATATAACACTTGTATTGACACTATTCTTTTAACATTTACTCTTTTATTATGTAAAAATCATGTGAATTTAACAATTTTATAATGGAATCAACAAAAAGTACCGAGGCTGAGAGGATTTTATTCAATAAAAGTATCAAGACTCTTTGCCTATTTTTAAATCAGGCCTTACTAACCTCATTCCATTTAGCCCATATAAAAATTAAGTTAGTCACGTCTAACTAATCGAATCTTGGATCGGCACACTATCAACATGTGACTTTTGAAAAAATAGTATTAATAAAAACTTTTAAAATTTCACCCAATTTACAAATTATTAATAAAAATATATAAATCTAACAAAAGAAGCATTTACCTTAAAACTTAAATCTTTTTAAAGTTTATAAATTAATAATTTGGTTCATTGAAGAAATTAAATTTGAGTTTAATTAAATTGATAATAAGTGTTGATGTAAAAAAAGTTACACTTACAATTAAACATAAAAAATAGATAAACATGAGAAATAAATATATCAAAGTATATAGCATAAAAAATGAAATGAGTGAATAAACCATTGAACTATTAATTCATTTTGTTACGTAATACTGCACTTTATGAGTTATGACAAATACTCTGTACGTTTGCATGAACATTTACGTGGTAGATGTTTTGTATGGATGTTAATTTACATGGCCTATTTGTATTGATTTGCTTATTGAGTATAATGTTGGTGCATTCTATGTCAATCAAAACTTTATATAAAGGACACTTTTTTTTTTAATAAATATAGTCTTGCAAAGAAACAATTTGTGTCATTTACTCATTTATCTTTTTTTTTAGAGTGAAAAAGAGTAATTTTATTCTAAAGTAAAAACAATAATATTGAAATATGGATGGATCCAATGGCATAGCCACTTTTAGGATTTGGGTGGGCCGTGACCCACCCCATCACACTTTTTAAACTTTCTTACAGAGAAAATTGTTTAAATATTTTTTATTTTTAAATAAACTTATCTTTTGGTTCATTCTTATTTTAATTTAAGAGTGCGTTACCAACTTTTGTACCAACTTTTTTTTTAAGGAAAACTTTTATGCCAACTTAAAATGCGTAGAGGATTATTTTGAATTTTTAAGATTTATAATTTAATATTTTGATGGTCAATTTGATATATGACCTACACAACATTTTTTTCTAACTCCGGTACTGTTATGGACCAATCCATTAAACTGCATAGCCCATCCATATTTTCACTACCAAAGAAGCGTAGAGTGGCAAGTGGTAATCATAAAAGGGTAGCTGCTATTGCTACTGATGACAAAGCGTACAATATGACTTGTCTCAGTCATTTCATGTATTTTTGGATGAACGGTGTTAATTTAATGAAGTTGGTGAGAAGAGGAAATATGTAATAAATGTCATAACAACAATTCTACTGCAATTTCATGCAATTTAATGGTTTCTGGCTGGCTAGGTAGTATTTTCAAAACGCACTAGTCTATTATTTTCAGCTCAAAAGATGGAGTGGTCCTGATTTCAACTTGAAAAATTTAATCATTTCAACAACGAAATTGCATGGAATTGGTAATAAAAACTGGTACAACATCTATGTTGCACTTCATCCCAAATTAAGAAATGTTTTTCCTCTTTAACTAGTTGCTGTTAACTTTTGCTCCATCACACAATAATGAAAAGGATCTAATATATATACCCCGAATCAAACAATTTAGGCATCCAAAGAGGCAAACATGCAACAACACAGAACATTAGAATGTAATGTTCTATTCTGAAATTAGAGAGAAAAAAATAACAAAAGGAAATATGGATTAATTAATTATAAACCTCAATCGCATACCATCCCCATTGAAAATCTTCCACAACTCTAGCCCTTTCTCTTTAGGAAAAAGTGTATTGTACAACCAGACGTACATAGAGAAAGACAAGTCAGAGCGGATCGGATTCTCTCGTAATTACTGATTCTCCAGGCCGAATCATCCAAGACACAATAATAATTTCAATGATGATTGGATGGTCCAAATTCAAACTTGATATTTCAAATTATAATGTAAAAATTAAAATCTTCATATTTTGAACGCTCCAAATTTACTAGGGCCCCCCACTAAGGTGGAATAAACCACCAAGATACTTCTTTTCTTCAACTTCAATTCAATGTCTTTTGATCAACCCTACACCAACCGATGAATATTGCATTGCATTACATATTGTCCTCTCACTTTTTGCTCACTTCTCCATGCATGATATTGGAGATGATCGATCCAGTTTGGTACATTGCCATTGTACACGCATGTTTAATAGTAAAAATTAGCACCTCCAAAAATATCTCACTTTCCATTCATTTATATACCAAACCTACTTCAATTCAATATTTTCCTCAATAAATAAATGAATGAATGTCTGTTAATCAGCCAAGATCAAATATCAATGATAATGATCATTTGTTTTCAATGATCAATCCCTTTTCTTTTGTGTCTATCACTTGGCCAAAATTATCAAATTCATGTGGCAAAATTGAGAGAGCAATTAAAAAATTGCTCTTTATATAATTATTTATGATCCATGCTTTGCTTCAGCTTCTAAACACAGTTCAATGTCATCAGCTATCCTCTTGGCATCCATAGAGGCACCTTGCAGTCCCCTTTTTGTAAAACCTACCGCATAGAGTCCATTTTTACCTTTCCACCCACTTGGAAATGGCTTCATAGGAAATCCATCTTCCTTAGAAAACATATCCTCTTCCTGCATGTATTATATAATTTATTTAGCACACACACTAGATAATTTTTTTTTTGGCTTTCGCACCGGTTTCCGACCCACCAAAGGTGGGCAACTAATCTGGCTCGTGCGTAGAGACATGCGCACTGACCAAGCGTTGTTCCCCCTGGAAATCGAACCCGGTATTCCCCGGATACGTCCTTGAAAGGAGCTCATTGCCATGGGAGCTCAAGCAACTTGGTTCACACCAGATAAAATTTATGTAGCGCACACAAAGAAAATAATTAATCCATCATTTAATTTTCGTAATATTTAACATTTTTTAAGTGCTTGCGATCAAACATCTTTCTATTTGAAATTGTGACCATATTAAAATAGAGAAATTGCCCTTCTCCATTTAAAACTACTCATTCCTTTAACTCCAACATGAGTTAACTTTCGTTCGACATTTTTCAATGTGATTTAACTTACACATAAATAAAAGTGTCAGCGTGAGTTAACTCAGACCGAAAAATGTCGAGCGGAAGTTAACTCACGCTGAGTTAAAAAAGTGAATAATTTTAAATAGGAGTAGAGTAATTTTCTTAAAATAGAAATAGAGAGAATAGCTAGCTACTCATTATCAATATCATACCTTGAGCCAATAGGGAACATTGCTTTTGTAACCGGTTGCCAATATGATGCCATCAAAATTCTCTGACCTTCCATCTACGAATTCCACTGTTTGACGTTTTAACCGTTTTATGCTTGGCCGTACCTACACACCAATGACCAATCAATTTTTAGGGTTTTTTAATGACACATCAATCAATTTTTTTAGTTTGACAACCCTAACAATCTAATGAAAGTAATAATGGGAAATCCCACCAAGCATGATTCAAATAATGATTAACCAATTTTTTTTGTTGATTAGCTTTTGAATTAAAATAATCAAAATTAACCAATTATGCTTTCGTCCATGATTTGATTGAAATCACATAATGATGAAAAATCTTGCCAAGAAAAAATAAAGAGGTGGGAACAAATTAAGAAGTCATTTCATTTCATTAATTATATTTAAAAAAGAGAGAGGAGGAAATGTAAGTTGCACTTGATATAAAGCAAAAAGGAAATAATTAGGTACCACCATTAGTTTCTTATTTATAAAAATTGAACACTATCGAGAAAATATTTATAAAATAATTTAAAAAGTACAAAAAAATTCTCCAACCAACTTATACTAGATCCACCATAACCCAATACTAACATTACATCACATTACATATTTCCCAATAATCATTTTTAGTGTATATTTTGATTCATAGTTAGTATGATAGTGTGCAACTAAATATTTTTGATAAAAATTACACTTTCAAATTTCAATGAAATATTGGTGTTGCCATAATTTTTCCAAACTCAAGACCAATCCAAGTATACACTTAGGCTTTGACTTCAAACCATTTGCATGACCAAATCTTAGTTAAAATATCTCTTATAAAGCTAGCTAGCATGGTGTAATTAAGATCTCTTAAAAATGCTAAAAAAGAGTTACTAATTTGATTTGATAGAAAGGGAAATATTGGGAAAGTACCTTAATGTGTCCACCTTTAATTTTGGCAAGGGTACCCACATCTAAGACAGGAGTTTTTCCGGAGAGGTTTTTGAGTTGAAGGGGACCCAAACGAGGACGATCCAACCCAAGTTGAGCAGTGTCACCAAGCATAAGCCATGATACTATGAGCAAGAACCGATCGACAAGTCCCAATGGAAACCACTTGAGTAACCACATGGACAACCCGAAAGTTGATTTTCCTAGCATCTCTCGTGGTAGGACGTGTACCTTCATTTACAAAATTAACCATAGTAAATTAAATAATGATATCATATATTATATATATCATGAATAGTACTTTCATTGTCAAACCAAAAAAAGCAGTGGGGGCAAAAGGTACGAGGACTTTGGCTGCCTAATGTTGTTGCAGGCTAGGCCATGCTCGATGTGGGGAAAACACCCAGAAAAATCATGGGTGTGGTGGAAAAAAAGAAGATTGAAAAAAAATAATAAGAAAAGAAAAAGAACCATTTAGTACATGAATCAACATCATGCCCATGTTGCGCATGCTTGAGAATCCAAGAAAGTGTAATAAAATGATCAAGTCTTGAAATATTAGATTGTGTTTTGTAAACAAATACAAAAGCTTCTTCTTCTTTTTTTAACAAATCTATTTCGGAACTTGAAACCTATGGGTGCATGCAAAGCAATAAGAATTAAACAAGGGCTTTGTTTTCACAACTCATGCGAATTTTGTGAGATTAAAAATCAAACTTTTGGAAAATATGAAGTTCAAAATTACATATTTTTTATTGGGAGATAGTGCTTGATGGAGAAAAAATTATATTATTTTTTTGGAAAAAAATAAGAAACCCAAAAAAATTGGAAATGGAAATTAATTAAACTAGGTTGCGTATGTATGCATAGAAATTTGTCAAAAGTACAAAACAACCAATCAAACAGGAAGTTGAGTGTCTCTTATGATAGTTAAATTGAGTTTTTTTTTTTTCTTTCGTCAAATTGTAAAAAAAATTCTAAATAACGAGAGACAAACTTTAGAAAAATAAAAACTTAAATAAAACAAATTTTTCTTCTCATTTTGCGAAAATTTTCAAAAGACAGAGATAATAGTAAAAAGAAGAGTTACTTACTGAATCTCGAACAACAAGAGAAGGAGTAGCATCATGGTTACAAAGATCCAAACAAACTTCCATACCAGAATTACCACAACCAACTACCAAAACTTTCTTCCCTCTAAACTCTTCACCACTTTTATACAAACTTGTGTGCCTTATAACCCCTCCAAATTCATCCACACCTTCAATATTAGGCACAACTGCTTCAGCATTCTCTCCGGTCGCAACGATCAACCAACGACAAACATATTCTGTTGTTACATCCTTTTTACTGTTCAAACTCTTCAGCCTCCAACAACCAATTTTAGCATCAAATTCAGCATTTTGCACTGTCTCATTAAACCGTGGCCTAATACCAAAACTCTCTGCATAATCTTCCAAGTACTTTATGAACTGTTGTTTTGAAGGGTATGTTGGGAAATTTGAGGGGAATTCCATAAAGGGTAATTCACAGAATTGTTTTGGAAGATGAAGACGTAATCGATCGTAGGTTTTGAGTTGCCATAATGAAGCCACGCAGTTAGATCTTTCTAGAATTACACATGGAATGTTTTTTTGTTGTAGACATGCAGCTGCTGCTAAACCAGAAGGTCCTGCTCCTACGATCACCGGTCCTTGAACAAACACGCGAAGTTCCGTTGTTGATGATGATTTGTTGTTTTTCATGAATAAAGGATCATTAGCTTGTTTTCCTTCTAACTCTCTTATGCAATAGTCCATGAAGAATATTGCAAATATTTTGAAGAAAAGAAAACAAAAGTGTTCAAGGTTGTGATATATGAAACTTTGAGAGAGAGGAAATGGCTAAGAAGAAACCGCGTTAGAGAGAAAAGACATAAATAATATGAGTATGTTTTTTATTAGGTTGAGTTTGGTGTGTGGTAAAAGGGTTAGGCTTATGAAGAAGTGTTTTTGCTTAAAACTTGGAATGGATCAATTTGAAGAGGATCTTATCCACTTGTTTAAAATGAAAAATGTGATTTGAATGGTGAGTGTGTTTTTCTTGTGGAGGAGGGTTAAGCGGAAGGAAGAGCAACAACTACGGGGCTAAATCAGCATTCATATCACAGAGAGAGACTGAGTGAGAAGGATGGTGATATTATGATATGTATGTATATATATTCTTATTGTCATATACGAATTTATTTCTATTATTATATGGACAAAATCTAAGTGGTAAAAACGGATCAGGTCGGCTGAGAAGTGTTAGGAACATATTTAACACACTACTCTTTTTTAACTCAATTTTTTTAATTGGTTAAAATTCAAACATATCTATTCAAACATAATATTATGACTTCTTTTTTTGTTTTGCATTTCTTTCAACTGAATGCTAAATACACATAGAAAACATAGAGTTTTGTGGGCCGGTTAAAGTTAAGGATTTTACATATTTAAACCCACATGAAAACGTCACTGTATTCGTCAATATTTGGGGAGATCGGGAATATGATTACGAGTATCTTGTTGAAAATAATCATTCATTTTAAGCACTTTTAACTGGTTAATAAATCCAATAAGGTGTGGATTACAGTTAAAAAGAGTTGTTTTAAATAATAATGATCTAGAAGAGATAGCTGGTAGAGTGGGGGTGATCATTTTCAATGGAAAATGTGGAATGACACAACTTAGGTCTGATAGTTTATGAACATCCTAGTTAGATTATTTATTACAGGTTAGTGGTACATTTAAAGAGTAAAATGATTGGTGAACATTCAAACACATCATTCATAAGAAAATTAAACTGAAATGTCATAGGATAATTATCTCATGTGTAATTTACATATGAGAAATTATATTTAATCAATGTGAGTTAAAAAAAAGAAATATCTACGTAGTGTTAACTACCGGATAAAAATAGTAATTTTAGTGTCCTAAAAAACGGTGCCCTAAATGACCACCCCTCCCGCCCTTGCTTAGGGCCACTCCTATCTCTCACCATTCTTCAAGAGAGAGAAACAGTAGTGGTTTCTCAATACAACCGTCATTGGTTAACTTATGGTACTAATCTCTCAAGGTTCGCGACCATCAAGTTAATTATGCAACATTTTAAAGTTCAGATCTTAACCATTTCCCTTATTGAAAATGTTAAGTCTTTTTTCCTATGATATGAAATCTAGACAAATTTTCAAGTAGCCTTTCAAGGTTTTTATCTCTCTCGAGACTAAAAAATGTTTCTCATATTGAACAAATAGTTTTATTTCCACCTCTCTTAAGCTAAGGGATTTTGACAATTCACTATATGGTTAAAACTTAACTCCGAAAATCTAGACGATAAAGAGAGTATTTCACCTCTCCCAGTCTCACATTTACTTTTATAAATCAATTCAAATACTTTCGATATCTATCGATTTATGAATGGTCCAGGCCGTACACATATTTTTTGATATCTTTCTCTTATATTGTAATTATGCTATAACTTGTATGTACGATTGTACTACTAAAATCCTCCATTGATGTTTTTGTTGAAACATCATTTGGGTTTTACTACTAATGCTAAGAATAATTCTATTGATGAATTTTAAAATTGTTGTATTCCTAGAGTATTGATAAACCAGTCCCAATATTCTAGTTAATTTTAGAGAGACTCAAATTATCGTGTCCAAATATTATGATAGTCTCCCTATGATTTATTAACAGTGTGATCGTTTTTTGACAGCATGCTATAGTTTTATTAGCTTGTGTTTTTCATAATAAAAATAACAATTAAATTTTGAGAGTTAAAGGATAAATTATGCTTATGACACCAAGACTTTAATTTCCAAAAATAATGGAATGATACATGTTTAGGTCTCAAGTCCACAATATTCCTTTTTTTTGTCTGCTTTCGACCAACTTAATCTAAGATTTTACGATTTTATCCTTTATAAAACGTATCTTGTTTCTTTAGATCATACTCCATCCGTAAATTATAATATGTAATTCTAGCAAATTTGTTTGTCCAAAATTATATATCATTTTGCAATATCAATAAATCATCCATGTTTATTTTCTATTATGTCATCTACTATTAATTACTTTATATTTTTCCAATTCTTGTAATTTATGTTTTCTATACTATTAATGAAGCACATTTTTGTAAAATAACTTTCAATTACTCTTTTCTATACAACATTAACTATATTTCTTAATTAATGTGAAATTACTAAAATGATATATAGTTTGAGACAAAGAGAGTAAGATTTATATTCGAGCATGATATTGATTTGAGTATCAAAGTATTTAAAGAATACTATCATCATTAGACATGGATTCCACGATAATTTACTGTCAAATGAATCATTTGTGAAATATTTTTTTTGTCAAATTGTCTAGTGATTAAAAATTCATTTTTTTAATATGTATAAGTGGAGAGTCTATAGTTCAAACTCTATCCCATATATATATATATATAATACAATGTCTATCAACCGAGTTAAGCTCACGGAAACATCCGTGAAACATTTCTACAATCGGTCTACCATCATTGCTGTGAATCTGAATTCTGTTTAAGACAATCAACAATGCATATATAAAGACTAGTGAAGTACCAAAATAATTTGATAAAAGTAGCCGAAAGCTACAATTGATACTCCTATTGTGATTGTGCAGTGGGATTAATATATAATAACGTTAATGAAAAAAATAACGGATTGACATTGAAAAAGTGGTTTTCAGTAGTATTAGACTATAGGTTAGTCCCTCTCAGTAGGATTTGGAAGCCACCCTGGTCTATATAGATTATAGCCTATAGTCCTATACCCTAAAACACATTTTCCTTTTCAATCTTTCTAGAAGTATTTTTTACTCCTTAGAAATAGGTTAGGGACAAAGGTGACGGGGATGTTCACTTCCAAGGTGGGGTATGCGAAAAGTTGTATCCAAAAGCCCAGATAAACCAATGAAACTGGGCTTTCTTTAACCACGCTGGGTGCTAGGCACTATGACCCACTATTGTAGGCTTCAACCGAGTTCAAATTATTTCCTCAGTTTTAAAATGAATATCAATACAAAATTAATCAAAGGATTAAACATATTTTCGATCTTTCTAAATATGTCAACTTTTGATTTTAGTTTCTCTACAAAAAAAAAATCAACTTTTAGCCCTCTAAAAGTTTTTCATTTTCACTTTTGATTTCTCCTTTAAAGTAAACTCATATGTAGAATTCATATTTTTTAATAAAATTTTACATAAAAATTTATAATATTATAAGAACCTCTTAAAAAAAATATTAGAATTTTTAACAAAACATGAATTGAATATGAATTTTTATAGTTTTGACGATTAAAAATTCGTATTTAATTTATGTAGTTTTTATAATATTCTACATATTTATGCACAATTTCATAATTAATTTGACATTTACATATAAAAAAATTGATATTCAAAGCTTCACTCAACTCTAAAAATTGTTTAAATTTGAGAAAGTGAGTGTATTCTCAAGCAGGTAGAAACAACGGATACAAATACTCTCTTTTTTCTCAAAAGAAAAGTTTTAATTAATATAGTTTTAGAGTAAATTAAATAATTACTAGAAAGAAAAAAAAAAAAAAGTAAATTAAATAAGGAGAATGTTAAACAGTGCCCTCATGACATTGATTAAGCAATCAAAACAAGTAACTTTTTTTTTAAAAGTTGTGTAATTCTTACTTAATAAAAAATCAAAACTTATTCCTTAAAAAAAATCAAAACTTATATTTTCAAGATGAATTTTCTATTTATAATTTCTTTACTCATTGCCCTAAATGCACTGGTTAGCAAACCCCTTTAAATAAATATGTACACATTTTTTAGATTAGTGACATTATTTAGTTATACACTGCGTTTTAAATGTTAGTTAAGTAACAAGAGTTTAACCGTGTAATATCAAGCATTGAGTTGGAATCTCTTCAAATAAAAATAATCAATTATGCTAGTAATAATTGCCAGTAGAAAAATGAGACCCGCATGCGCCTAGCAATACTTTGAGAGGGTCTAAAATCTAAGTAAACTTTAGTTTGTGTGTTGGGGTTGACATTCTTCAGCATTTCACTTTACTTATGCCTCAATAAACCGAAAGCTTGAAGAGATTATCCAATAAAATCATAACCTAAATATATTAACAGTTTTTGTGTGTACTGCAAGTTATAAAATTAATCCAATCAAATCATCAAATAATCAATTTAGTGGGGACGTGAGCAAAAGGTTATAGAGCAAGCAAACCAAGTGGCCGTTCGAAGTACACCAAAAGGGTTTGAGCACTTAAATTCTTTAATATACATTGTAAAATGGGAACTTTTATGATAACTGATTAAATTATAATACCTTTTATTTTATATAAACTACATTCTCTTCATTATAAAATAATGTGATATTTTAATATGAACAATAATATTTTTGTATAATTATTCTGTAACAACTTTCGAGACATTTTTTTTTGTCTTTTCTTGTTGGTCAAAAACAATAGAAAAAGAAAAATAAAGAGAGAGAATGAGAACATAACATGAATATAAAAAAGAAAATTGAAAGTTGTCACAATATAGTTGTATAAATATCACTTCTCTTTTATTATCATAAACATGTTTTTAGGAGTGATGAGTTGTTATAATTAAAACCACATCGGTGTAATTTAATCATAATAAATCAATACTCCCTCAGTTTCATATTAGATGACTTAGTTGACTCCAACATACGTATCAATGCATATGTTTTATCTTTAATATCTTCAATTCTTTACTAAAAAAAATTATGAAAAAACATCTTACACGGTATTATTTATCTTTATTAATTAGTATAAAAATGTGATCAAAGTTTATTAAGTCAATAATATATATTGTCAACTAAGTTATTTATTGAAAGATCGAGGGAGTACAATTTAAGCCAAAGTGGGATTTTATAGCTTCGAAAAAGGATGTCACTGTAAGTTAATCAAACTCGTTGAAACATATGTATGCTAGAGCCTAGAAAATGTAGTCTTAAATGACAAGCAATCTAGGAAAAGCTGAAAGATACGAAAGTTCTGTGCATATAACTTTAATCTTGTATTGGTCTCAATTTTTTTGCTATAAAAATGTCTTAATTTTGTTATTTTCATTAGATTTAAATGTGTGTTTAGTCACTGCACTTTCATCTAATTTTGGTTTTGGTTCTTGCATTTTTTTTGTTTGGCATTAGTCCCTGCACTTTATAAAAGTATCTTTTAAAAAAAAAAAAACCAAAACTAACGGTGTGCCATGTGACACACTAAAAGACAAAAAAACAACAACTTTTTAACTTAAAAATATCATTAGTCCATGCACTTTCAACATTTTTTGATATTAGTCCCTGCACTTTCGTATTGGTCCCTGATTTTTTATTTTTTATTTTAAAAACAACATTCAATGAAATTATTATGTTTTATTATTGTTTTGTTCATTATTTTTATTGGAATAATCATAAAAAAAAATCGAAAAAATCTTTTTTAAAAAATTGATTAAAGCTTAATAAAAGATCAATATTTTTTTTTTTTTTTAAAAAATTAAAAAATCTTTTTGAAGAGAACAATATCTTACATATATATTTTATTTGACAATAAATATCTTAGCTTGTTTTTTAAAGGGGAATAAATATCTTACTTATCTCTGCTACTTTTTATATAATAAATAAACTTTTTTTAGAGTAAAATGTGTAGTAATTCCAATGTGGATCATTCTAATGATTTTTTTATACCAAAAATGATCAAGTTTTATTGCTGGCTAACTAAATCAAATTATATTATAATCTTCTATCATAAATTATACGATGGTTGTCAATGTCTTACGCGCCTCACTCATTTGATTATGTTGGTTCATGTCATAGAAATTCTATTTTTTTTAAGTAAAATATATTATTGGAGTACAAATTGTGTTAACAACATTTATATTTATTCTGTCAAAAACATTTATATTTTTGAAAAATAATGAACAAAACAATAATAAACATAATAATTTCATTGAATGTTTTTTTAAAAATAAAAATAAAAAACAAGGACTAATATAAAAAAATATTGAAAGTGCAGGGACTAATGATATTTTTAAGTTAAAAAATTAAATTTTTTTTGTCTTTTAGTGTGCCACGTGGCGTGTCATGATTGATCCACATAGCATACCGTTAGTTTTGGTTTTTTTTTTTATCAGATACTTAACAGAAGGACTAATGCCAAAAGTTTTATAAAGTGCAGGGACGAATGCCAAACAAAAAAAAAGTGCAGCGACCAAAGCCAAAATTGAGTAAAAGTGCAAGGACTAAACATACATGCAAGGAGTAAACCTTTTTATTGTTACTAGTATTTTTAATAGTGTGGGTTGTCGTACAAAGTTTAAGAAGACGCCTTTTGATGCGGCCATAGACATAGTACAGAACTTTGCTATTCCAATTTGTTAAGATTTAAGAACCACTATGCTTTTGACCCGTGCGACGTATAGTTTTTTTTTTACTATAATAGAGACTAATAAATAATCTTTAACCCGTAAAATTAGGTCGATCAATAAACGAAAATTAGATTATTAGAGATACAATATTACAATCAAATCATAATAAAATAAATTATAAAGAAAAAAGATAAAAAGAATACAAAATTATATTGATGCACGAGTCAATTTTATTTATTACTTTTATAGTTAAACATAAAAAATTAATGCAGTTCATGGTTCCTAACAAATTATTTAGGGTAGCCGAGTTTGTATGGAAACTAGGGTACAAAAAAAAATCTATTAAATTAGTTTAAATTGGTGTAGAAAACATATATGATGCAAATTTAGAGCCAAAATTTTAGGATAGAGTTGTTGCAAATTTAATAAGGAATTAATGGAAGAAAAAAAATTAAGTTAAGCCTTAAAAAAATTAATAAATAAGGATAACAAAGTAAAAAGTATTTTTTTTTCTTATATAAAAAAGTCGTGGCTTGATTATTATATTACGTCTTCTTCTTGATTAGTCATTTTCCATGATTTCATATTTTCCCCTCTTTTTCACCTTTTTTATTCTCAAATCATTTGATGAGATAAAATTAGTCGCATCTAATTGGTGTACAAAGCAGCTTTATTTTAATATGATTTCTATATTAAAAAAAAAATACAAATCATTTATCAATTATCACGATTCTACGTGAATAATATAATCAATTTTTTTTAGCAACTATGACAAAAGAAGTTCATTCATTCCATTTTTAATAATAATATGCCTATCTTACTCTGTTAAATTTAAATTTGAATTTGGTGTGGCGGTGGCAAACGGTTAATACCATTACTTTTGATTTTAATAAAACTAAAAACATAGCAAAAAAGCTTTTTAAAAAATACAAAGTAGAAGCAAGTTCGTGAAAATTTTGCTTTGTATTTTCCTTCCCTTTAAGCCTATTAGCAAAATTGATTAACGATGAGTACAACAAAGATCTCAACCTATTACACAAGAACTGTACCTAACGTTTTAGAAGCTTAATTTGAAGACATACAATTGGATTACTATTGCATTAATAATTTGAGTAAAATTTAACATTATGTTTTCCTCTTATTACACAGTATCTTAGCCAATATTACATTTTTAATTTCTACCACCACCTTCTCCATGTCTCATACACCTCCCTTTAAAGATGATGCTAAGGAAAAATTATTGCCTCCACTGATCTCTATATGGAGCAACTAATAGACACACTATCCGCATGGGACCATATTCGCCACTTCTTCTCATACATTTTTTTTGACAATACTTCTTCTTATGTTTTTTAATGTCCGCAACTTTAATCATTTCATAATTAAGCTCCAAGGGATTGATTAGACAGGCATGGAGATATATTTTCTCCATGATTTCAAAGCACATTCGTACATCACGATAATATATAATACTTCCTCTAATCTTTAATATAAGAGGATGAGTGACATTTCGATCCTTATTTATTGTTTTTGAAAATAGGAGAATATTGGTTTGTAATGTATTTTTTGTCTTATTATGTTCCATGCATGACAATGACATGATGAGCGTGTTTACACATAAAACTAAGCATCATGTTTGTTGATCATGGTAAATAATAGATAAAACTATTAGGTAAAAAAGCATCTCAGCCAAGCGAAGGTTAGGTGATGTTGGAGCAGCCGAACGAGATAGTTTATTCTTTCTCAACAAACTCAAAACTGAGTTAGAACCTAGAAGGATTGGACAATGGTGCAATAAACTCAAATTCTTTGTTTTTAGCATCACTAATTGATTTGATTAATGAGGAAGAAGACACGATCTCTACTAGATCGCTGCACACCATGGACCCTATCAACAATTCATGCCGAGAAGAGGAGACTGAAGTCAAACAATGCTCAACGCTATGGGCCACATTTTTTTAACTAAAAGGCCTAGTGTGTGTGTGTGTTTTTTTATATAAATACTAAATTATATACTGTAACTGAAGATATACTGTTTATATTAAAAGGCCACAATGTATGCATTTCTTAGTGCGGTTTTAAAAACAACTATACCTAACGCTTTATTAGAGAAATTAGAGAATCCTTGTACCAAAAAAAAAAGTTAGAGTACATCAAATTTTAAAAGTCAAACTTAAATTTATGTCCAGATTGAAAACCATTATCCGAACAAAACTTTTTCCACTGCGTTTTAAATTTCGTGGTAGGGCTCTTCTCAAGCCTTTTTATAATTACACAATATCATTCAGTTTTTGTAGAGCAACTGGAACTTCTAGTATCATATTCTTGAGCCTGGATAAAATATCTAAAATCTTTTTGAAGTGTGTACATGCAAATAAATTAAAAATAATAATTATCATAATTGACATCTATTGATAAAGTAACATACCAGTTATATGATTACTAATTGTGATAGTTTGTGTCGTGTATGATAGCTCAATATCATTATTGATAACGAGAAATTCTATTATAGTCACAAACATAAATGCATAGTGTTTGAGCACACACACATTACAAAGTATTTTTAAATAATGAAAAAAAAATGATAATAAAAATAATTTAGTATTTCAAGAAATGACATTTTTATGTGTGTGTGACCAAATACTATTTATTTATGTTTGTGACTATGGAAGAATTGCTCT
>Ga0099826_10000583_pt1 | contig 18412 bp, 15 predicted proteins | sample Mtrugardesep15_FD_76830 | JGI IMG/M metagenome (GOLD analysis project Ga0099826, IMG submission 76830) | Root nodule microbial communities of legume samples collected from California, USA - M. trunc garden sep15 | ecosystem: Host-associated > Plants > Roots > Nodule | place: USA: California... | reverse complement strand
CTCCACTAAATATGTCTGTTTTGTAGTAATATTAAAAGGAAAATATTTGACATGAAATATATATGTCTGTGTATTCTCAGGACAATATAATAGAATGGAATTCAAAGTCACGCCGCCATGAAATCTCTCTCTCTGTACAAATCCTGCCATGAAAAACCAGTTTTTTTGGAATTTGGGGTTAAACTGGATTTTGAACAAAAATACTAGTTTAAAACCGTTTTGAATAAAAAAAACTGTTTTAATTCAAAAAACAGGTTTTTACGATAAACTGGTTTTAAATCGGTTCCGAACTAGTTGTACATAAAAATCGGTTTTTAGAAAAGTGGTTTCACGAACCAAACCAAAACCAAATATTGGTTTTGGTTTTGATTTAGTTTTAACTTTGGACACCCCTACTTAGGGTACTAATTAATGATTTAAAAATAGAAGTAATTTACAAGATTTACGTAGATAAAGTTACTTTTTAAACTTTTAATGTGTTGGATGCATTATTCCCAAAACAAAGTTTCCTCTTTAAACTTCTTAACAAATGCCTCAAAAACATTTATTAGCATTTCTCATTTTTAAATACCACACGAATTCCGGCTCGTTAATTACTTCCAGGCCGGGTTTACTTAAATTTTATGCCCAAAGCAACACCTAATCATTAATTGCAGTTTACAGATGACGTGAGAGAGTAGAAAAATCAGAATCAGCATATAAAACAAATTTAATCTTATAAATATGATGTATCAGTTTTGTTAAAGTAGCTAGCAAGAGCCTCACAAATACTAATCATGCAAGTTGGTAATATAAATGTTCAAAATGGTTGTTTGCTTGTCATAAGAAATGTCTAAAAAAGACAACTCGATTGTGAACGAACTTAGAGACGTTGAAAAGGTTAATTACATCTAGAGATTTAGTGTTCAATCTCTAACGTAACTATATTGACATGCTTTTGATCCAACCGAATATTTAGTGCTAAATATTGGATGTAGTGTTCAATACATGTATATAAAAATTTGAACACGTGATAAGAAATTATTTACTTTACGTTAATTAGGTTGGAATTCTTCTTCCTTTCTTTTCTTTTTAAGGGTAGCTTGGAATTCATATCTAAGTATTCATTACTCAAAATTAAGTACCAAGAAAAAAGAAAGTTGTATATGGATTAGAGTTTTCGTTGTTAATACTTTGATTTTTAGGAAAAGGTGACTCTAGTAACTAATCAGAAGTTCAGTCAAAAATAATTTATTTTCTTGGGGAGTGTCAAAAATAAATAAAGTCTGTTTATAAATTATTTCATAAAAAATCAAATTTAAATTCTTCTAAACAATTCATTATTTATTGGAACTTGTTAACCTTTTTAAATTAATTGCTAGTAATACATCATTCGATCACTGATATAAACAAAAATTTATTTTTTTAGATACATTTAATTAATGATGTATATGGTCTTTATTATATATCACATACATCATTTATTAAATATATCTATAAAGTAGATTTTTGCTTATATTAGTAACGAGAGGGTATATGAATTAGAGTAATTGGAATATGTATCTATGAATTAGAGTTTTAGTTTGCAAGGCGCCAATTATCGTCACAACTCAAAAGTATCGCTTAATATGTCGCTAAATTCATTTGTTACATAATTCTTCTGCTTTAATGACAGATTTGTACCCTCTCTAAATTTAGTTTTTCTAGTAGTGCACACAATGACAATGACAGAATATAATTAGACTCATGTGCAAAGTATTTTTAAACCGTAAATGTGCAGAGTTATTTTAACAAAATATAAATGTAGAGCTATTAAACACTTTTATTCATATTTAAACAATCCAAATACTTTTATTTTTTTTTGAATTTACTACTATTACATTATTGTATTGGACTCTATCTAAGAATTTTTCTTTTTAGTTCTTTATTGTATATGATAAGGCACACGTAAACAAACTTTTTATATTTAAAATGGTTCAATTTTTCGCTTTAATTTATTTGTTAATTTGTTAAAGTGAGTGTGCCAATTTGGAATCCATTTAAAATAAGTGCTTGAAAACTGTCAAGATCGAACTAATATCCAACAGTAAGAGACTAATATGCATATTGTTTTCGTGGATTGGAGTAGTATTTAGTTATCAAGAAAAAAACTAAAGTTTCTCTTTTAAAAATTAAATATTCTTTCATTAATATGTTATTTATTTTACCGCCAACTTATACATTTTATTGAAAAATGCATGCACAAACAATTTTAATCAATCCATGCTAGACTAGGCATTAGTTGTGTATAGAAAGATGTATCATAAAACATATAAACATTTATTTTTTTATTGTCATATATGTTGTAAGGTATGGTTGGATGTTTTGTCTTAACTAAGCATTAGTTATGTTTTGTCAATCAACAATTCTAGTTATGCTACTCATCAATTTATTAATTTGGTTTCTCATGGAAAAAGAAAATGTGAAGTGCTTTCATTCAATATAGATGATTAGTTGGTGAATTATTTAGAAGAGATGTAATCATGTTTTTGGTAATAAAGACACCTTTCAATGTTCACTTAACCAATTTGGTGAAATTTTTGGTAATATGATCTTGGACCAAATCTAAAATTAAAGGTTTTATGTGTCCATCGCTTAGACGTGACTAATATTATATTATGTGTAAAATTAGTAAGGATTTCTTATAAAACTTTAATCCCTAAACTCACACCTTGTTGATAAATACATCTATTAATATACTAAAATTCATAAAATAAAATTATAAGAAATCCTTACTAATTTTACACAACCTCTATTTCTTTCGACCTCGAATGATGATATTTATCAAATTTTGCTTTGTCACGCAGTTTAGGTCCTTTTGGATGATTTTATGCCATGTGGACACTTAAATCTACACCGTTCATTCCACACAGCCTTCCTCTATTTATTCAATATCACTCCCACTCTCCCCCTTATTAATTTATATCTTTGTGTAACAACTTTTGTTCTTCTCTTCACCCTTCACTTTCCTCTGCTAGAGTACACTACCCTCTCCTGCATTTTGTTTCAAACCCATAATCTCAGTCTCAACTTCTTTGATTTCAACAATGTCTTGCTTAGAGTTAGAAGTCTCTAAAGAGGTTAGTAGAAATAAAATAAAAATTACATTTCCAAATATGTACATTATATATTTATTTATTCCTCATTAATTCTTAAAACCATGAAAGTATTTGTTCTTGTTTCCTTTCTTTGTCTCCAGTTAGAACCATATATATGTGCATTCAAGCACCCTTAGTTGCTTTTGACACACTTTGTTTGATCATTAAATACTTCCTCTGGTCCTATTTATTTAAAAGAGAAAATATGGTCAACAAAAATACATGTATCTAGAATGAATTTTAAACTAAATACATCAACTTTTGTTAATTCATTTTTTCCTTATAAATAAGACCGGAGGGAGGGAGTACATATTTTGAGCATGCATATCAGTCTCATCAACAATGAATGTAAATTATGTAACAAATATGTAAATACTAAAAATGTAATTATTTTTGTTTGTTTTAAAAACTCTCTGTAGAACAAGTTCAAAGAAGAAACAGGTTCTGAATCAGAATCAGAAGAATTGACTCTAGATGGAAGTGTTGATTTCAATGGCCGTCCTGCAATAAGAGTCAAATCTGGAAGATGGTCTGCTGGAACCATTATACTCTGTAAGCTCTACAAACATAAATCGCAAAGTTTTTATTTTAGCATATTAATTTTATTTTATTATACGCTTTGGATTCTTTTGTTGTCACGTAATCTCGTAACAAAACTAACACACACTAAATGTGAAGATACGGACGTTGTTGATTAGAATTTGCGCTTCTACATATCAAATGTACTCTAGTCTATCAAATGTCTCGCAACTTTTTATCATTTGAACTGCACTTACTCAGACTAATTACAAAAAAAAATAATGCTCGTTTCCACATAATGCAAATCATACATATATATAACACATATTCCACTTTTTCTTACAAAAACAATTAAATCTTCGTCAATAAGAGATATACATTAGTACTATAAGTTGTCAATATATGATCTTGTTCTTAAAAGCTTATTAATTCCATGGAATATGAGGAAAAAAGTACACATGCAAATGCATATATATATGTATATGATTGCGTATACGTATAGTTTATGATAGCTGGAGAAGTGTTGGTGTTGGTGGCGTAGAGGTTTGAGAAACCTCGTTAGTTGAAAAAAAACAAAAAAGGTTAACTATAAATTCATGAATAACTCGGTTGTGTTTGTATTGTTTGCATGTAATTGTAGATAGCTTATCATAAGGAATAGTAAATGAAAGGTGAAGTTACTTTTTGTGTTGTGTTGTTGCAACTTTTTCAAGCTTATCAGTTTTATGAATAAAAGGAAAAACGAAAGTTTTGGAACGTTTTCCATTTAGTATACAAAATTCAAAGTAACATTTTTGTCAGCTTTGTTGCATCCAAACTTGGGAGGAAGAGTATGCCAGTGCCAGCTAACTCTACTTTATCCACCGAATTCACATGCTTAAACTTGTTGTTTGACACTTGCTTATTTGGGGAATATAAGAAAAAAAATGTTAAAGAATTATTGTGGGAGTAAATGAATAAGTAATGTTAACCATCCAGTTTTAAGAAAAGGGCATTATAATTTAAAGTTTGATCGAAAAGTAATAATTTTTAATAATTTTTTTTAACCAAAAGTCAAACTCAAGTTTTTTACACAATTTTCTTTTTCTTTCTGTGAATCTCATATATTAACCTCTTAATTGCTTATTTATAAAATAAGTAATTTTTATATATTGTATATATGTATATAAAAAGTTTTACATAATTCTTAACAAATTACAACTATTTTTTCAAGGAAACAAATTACAACTAATTATATACTTAATTTTATAAGTGGTTGTATGTGATTTTAGATGTATATATATATTTATGATGATTATGATTGATTTACTTTTTTATGGTGTAAAAGAGGAACATTTTATTATATTAAAAAGATAAGATAAAAAATAAAAAGAAAGGGGAAAGAGTTTGTGAATATTCATTCATAGTGATAGAGGCTTTTGACTGTCCTTAACGGTAAAAGACAAGAGACCGGGGAACTGTGATAACTAAAAAAGACAAAATGCAGAAATGAAGCATGCAATTCATAGAAACACGTTTATGACAGACACGTAAATAGTGATAAGATTTTGCACTACTTGGGTGGATGACATGTGTCATGACAATAGACATGTAACCAAATGACACTAAAGTTGACGTATTAGGTTCAAAATACAGACCAAATACAACAAATTGATTCATTTATCACTTATAAAAATAACCCGAATGAGTAATAATTAGCCCAAAATGGAAGAGTAAATTGGTATTGACCCTACAAAGGATCACGATAGCTAGGTATACTCTTTTTGACAAGAGGTTGGTATATTTATTTACTAACTACCTAGTTATTGAGGGTTGGTTGATTAATGCACGATGCATGCTATGGTTTATTCTGAGTATGGAAAATAATTGGTATAGATCACAATCATACAACTATACAATCTTTCTTTAGGTTGTTTCGTGTAAGTTAGTTTGGTGCTGAGAGAAAGAATGTGAACAAGTGATATACTTCCATGCAAGTGTATATTACGTGATTGATATCTAGAAAATGTTGTTGCAAAATTAATATCTAATTTTGTGTGTGCAAAATGATAGTTTTACACTTTTACGTGAATTTGTTTGAAGAAAAAATTGACGTGACATTTTTTTAGGGGATTTAATATAAAAAAAAAAAGGTATCCCATATTTAACTTTATATATATATATATATATATATATATATATATATATATATATATATGTGTGTGTGTGTGTGTGTGTGTGTGTGTGTGTGTGTGACAAAAGTGTCTTCAAGCTACATGATATGAAAGTAGTATATAAAATTCATGGCAAGAAAATCAATAATCCTTTTGGAAAAAAGTAGTTAAAATAATTAATTAAATGTAAAGAATGATTTCTTTCCACAAAACCTGCTTTTCGAAGTGTTATCACGCCTCTGAAACCATTAATAAGATGGTGTTCGCTGTGCTTTTATAAAGGAAACCTAAGCATACCTAAGTAACCTAACAATAAATTATAAAATAAACTTGTTGCAATATCTTGTGTGTGCATATGTAGGGTGGTGACAAAATAGACAACCCTTTAAAGAATGGTTGTGATGTCTGATGAGGATGACTAATTTGACTTGGCCATGCATAGATAACATAATATGAATATTATCAATATTGTTTTTTTTTTTCAAATTTAGTAAATTATCTTAAGTGAATTGTGCTGCCTTGTACAAAATTCTTTCAGTCTGCAACAAGAGTCTAATACAGATGCTGAAAAAACAGAATCCAAAACAACATAAGACAGAAAAAAATAACAAAAACACATAACAAAAACATCTGCTCTGCACTTGGTATAAATAATTCACTATAATATTAAGAACATGGTTGCTAAGGCTGTTTATTTTGTTATTCTGATTGTATTGATCAGTGAACCAATGTCTGGCAACTCTAGCATTCTTTGGGATTGGAGTGAACCTAGTGGTATTCCTGACAAGGGTGGTAGGAGAAAATAACGCGGAAGCCGCTAACACCGTGAGCAAATGGACTGGAACTGTTTACATCTTCTCTCTTGTGGGAGCTTTCCTAAGTGACTCTTACTGGGGAAGATATAAAACATGTGCTGTCTTTCAGGTCATTTTTGTTATTGTAAGTAACGCCTCTCGGTTTCATCTCCACACTTTTATTTTTAGCTGCTACATTATGTCATTGACTGATCAATAAATCTTATGGCTTTGATATATATGACAGGGTCTAATGTCCTTATCCCTGTCATCATACCTCTTCTTGATTAAGCCTAAAGGTTGTGGGAATGAATCAATTCAATGTGGAAAACATTCAAGTTGGGAGATGGGGATGTTTTATCTCTCGATCTATCTCATTGCCTTGGGGAATGGAGGTTACCAACCGAATATTGCCACATTCGGGGCTGATCAGTTTGACGAGGAGCACTCGAAGGAGGGTCACAATAAAGTGGCCTTCTTTAGCTACTTCTACCTAGCTTTGAACTTTGGGCAACTCTTTTCAAACACCATTCTCGTCTATTTCGAGGATGAAGGAATGTGGGCTCTTGGCTTCTGGCTGTCAGCAGGCTGTGCCTTTATCGCACTGATATTGTTTCTTGTTGGCACCCCAAAGTACCGACATTTCAAGCCCAGTGGCAACCCTCTTGCCAGGTTCTGCCAAGTCCTTGTTGCTGCATCAAGGAAAGTGAAAGTTGAAATACCATCAAATGGAGATGACTTGTATAACATGGATACAAAGGAGTCTTCCACCGATGTGAACAGAAAAATCCTCCACACACACGGGTTCAAGTAAGTGATAGAAGCTACCTTCAGCTGAAACTACAATACTTTCTTATGTGCATATAGCCAAGCTGCGAGCATGAAACAGTTCTCCAATATTATTTAGCTAATTTTGTTACATTATGAACAAAATAACTTTTTTCAGCATTATTGCCCATTCTAGATCCTACTGAACTAAAATGATTTGATAAATTTTCCATTTTTTGTTGTGATGAAGGTTCTTGGATAGAGCAGCGATTATATCTTCAAGAGATCATGATAACCAGAAAGGCGCCTGTTCCAACCCATGGCGTCTCTGTCCTGTAAGTCAAGTTGAAGAAGTGAAGTGCATACTGAGACTCCTTCCAATATGGCTCTGCACCATAATATACTCGGTGGTTTTCACACAAATGGCTTCTCTTTTTGTGGAGCAAGGTGATGCCATGAAAACCACTGTTTACAATTTCAGAGTACCACCAGCTAGCATGTCTTGCTTTGATATCATCAGTGTAGCTGTCTTCATTTTCTTCTATCGTCGAATTCTCGATCCATTTGTGGGAAAACTTAAAAAGTCCGATTCTAAGGGACTTACGGAGCTTCAGAGAATGGGAGTTGGACTTGTTATAGCTGTAATAGCAATGGTTTCAGCTGGACTAGTTGAATGTTATAGGCTTAAGCATGCAGACCAAGACTGCCGCCACTGCAAAGGCTCGAGTACTTTGAGCATCTTCTGGCAAATCCCTCAGTATGCACTTATAGGAGCTTCTGAGGTGTTTATGTATGTAGGGCAGTTAGAGTTCTTCAATGCTCAAACACCGGATGGCTTAAAGAGTTTCGGAAGTGCACTTTGCATGACATCCATTTCCCTTGGCAACTATGTAAGTAGCTTACTTGTCAGTGTAGTTATGAAGATCTCTACGGAGGATCACATGCCGGGGTGGATCCCAGTAAACCTCAATAAAGGTCACCTAGATAGGTTTTACTTCCTCTTAGCCGCCTTGACATCGATGGACTTGATTGCCTATATTGCATGTGCAAAGTGGTACAAGAGTATACAGCTGGGCGAGAAACGCAAAGAGAATGATGAGCCAGGTAGCTTCAAAGTCTAATTTACAAGGGACATGATTCAAAGGCAATGCTAATAAGAGAAAGAAGGAGCAACCGGTAGAAATAATCTTGCTTTTATCTTCCATTGGAAGAAATGTTTTGCAGGTTTGCAGAAAGTGAAGCCCTTCTTACACGAGTCTCCGATTCTTTTGCAACTTTAATTTGTATTTAGGACACATTCGGATTTTCAGTTTATGTTCTTCAAGGCCAGTTGTGTTAACTAAACCTCAATGAGACAGTGACTGTTTTAGGGTCCCAAGAAACTTCCCTTCTATCCCATTTGTAAGTTCCATTGATAAATATTGAGTTAAATATGTTGTTTGGATTTCCAACATGTGATGTCTTCTTAATGTTTGGTACAATCAACCAAAGAAAAACCGAATTGGCAGCAGCATACACAATGTCATTCCTACAGTATTGTGGACTGGCAAATAATTCTGCATAAGATCACTTAGGAAGGACAAAATAAAGAACTAAATTATACTGGTTACACTATATTTGACAGAAATACAAGATCACTTACAAAAAGGACAGCATAAACATATGATTGAAGAAATTTACTAAATGCACTCAAAGGTACCAACAATTACCCCAGCAGCAAGCAATACAACCTAGGAATTTGTAGTAGCAAACAGCGGAATTAACAATGAAAACTTAGAGAATGTTTGGTTCACAAACTGAAATTATGCATAATCAAAACGCAAATAGACTGAATTTTATGTCACGGTGGAATGTTGTATGAAATCAAATCTATGCCAAATGGTTTCAAAAACAGCAATAGATCAGGTAATTTGTTTCAGCCAAGAAAAAATATCATTATGACAAGTATGTGAGAAAATAGGTAGTAAAATGAAAACAATTCATGAAAATCATAGTCAATCCTCATAAACAAATCATTATTTGCATTACAAAAGCTCCTAAACGATTCAACTTGGGCCGTTTCACATGCATAATAACAATCAAAACTATGATTCATAGCAAGACTTAGTTACAAGTGAGAGAGGAAAAGAAAAGGCTATTGCACACTCTTGAGAAAGAAAGACCCTTTAAACAAGAATATTATCCATGAACCTCGCGAACTTGAATGTGGTGAATGGATTCCTCACGCCAGATTGGTTGTGCTCCGCTTTGAACAAGGGTAACATATTGTCCCTCGTTTAAGTGACCTTTACTCTGCAGCATGAAGAAAAAACTTTCACAAACATTTAAGAGAATATCCATCAAAAAAAGGAATATGCATGCAATTGGTGGAGATATCACTCACCAATAGTAGTTTGAGTGCTCTAGCAAAGGTCTCCTCAGCATCATTTGAAAATTGCATGTATAAAGGCATAACACTATGATAAAGTCCCAACCTCTGCTTAATCCTTCCTCTGTAATAGTGAAATAAGAAGTTATAGATGGAAAAGATTGTTGACTTAAGCACCTATTACCTTGAGATAATATAATATGATCAAGCCATAACAAGTACTGTTTGTTGCTCCTAAAGGTGCAGCATAAGTTCTTATTTTTCTGGTAAGACACGTATAAGATCTATATTAAAAAAACAAAAAAATACATGCTGCTAATACTCACTCATTTGTGAATGCAAATATTGTTGAGTAGGGCCTATAATGGCTCAAAAGAATAGCCATGGATCCAGTTCTGGTGAACACAATAATAGGAGTATTCAGAGTATTAGACATAATTGTTGCATGGAAGGCAAACATTGCTCCCATATGGCTCTGTCAAAAATGTAAACACAGATTAATTAGGTTTTAGGATATTATCATTCAAATCTACGGTGGTAAATCCTCTACGGTATGCAGCATGTGAAATAGAATTTCAGAACTACATATGTAAGTCACAAGGAGGCTTATTTCTGAACTAAGTACCTTGTGGAAGCTCAAATTATTTGGATAAGAATCACTTCTTAAAACACTGGATTCATTCCTTAGAGCCACCGCATGCATAACTTTAACAGATTTCAATGGATATCTGAAGCAGTTGTAATCCTTTTAAAATAAATTTGATACATTAAAAATATTGGAAAAGAAATACATTTTATGCATACTTATCAGCTAAGACACGTTCTGTTAAAGATGACAAATTAGGTTTTGTAGCCATAGCAGGACGCAAAATGACTAATTTTTATTATGAATGACTTTTCTTTCCTGAAAGCATTGTTCTCCAAAACAAGGTAAGTCTGCAGTCATAAAGCACCAAAAATCATTTATGATTGTAATTTATTTACTTTTAAAATGTAGAGAAATTCCCAAACTTTGCTTAGTTGAAGCTCCATTCTATTCATCCTTATATTTGTTTGTTTACCTAAGAGGATATTTTATATCACATTCTTGTTATTCTTTCATTCTCTTCTCTAATGACACTTTTTTTTATCTAAAATGAGCTAAATAGTATATCTTTTGCATAACAAGAAGTAAAAATGAAATTTAAAAACATGTTTGAACTGATAAAATAAAAAAGGAACAATGGCCACCGAGGATAGCAAACACACTTTCCATGTGCAGTTTCTCCTGAAAGCATGACAGCATCAGCACCTTGTCTTACGGCAATTGCAATGTCTGAGACTTCCGCCCTAGTTGGTGTGGGATGAATAATCATGCTTTCAAGCTTATTTGTTGCCACAATAACTGGCTTATGCATTCTGTGGCATCTTCTAATGATGTCCTCCTGTTTTATTAAAAACAGGATTGAACTACATAGAACGTGGAGTTAAACATAGTCCTACGTCCTAAATATCAATGAAAAGATACATAAAAGAGCTATTAAATGAAAAATCTCATTTATGCAGACTTGAAATCGCACAATTATTGAAAGAACGGAGAAACAGATATAAAAGTTTGAAAGCTTATATGTAAGAGTTCCACCATCTAGTTCATGAAATTTTTTACATGGAATCCACATATCACATTGAAACTCTAAACAATCAATGATATCCAATGAATTCCTTCATAAACATTTTTTATTGTCCCAAAATTAGAGAAAACCACAAACACAGACATATATTTGAATTTGAATCTTTTGTTTTATAGGCTCTATTGCACCCTCTATGAAAGGTAAGACCACTCAGTTGAGAAAGGCTATCATTTAGTTCACAGCTTTCTAGACCATTGTTAACGTTTAGTGTGACAGCTATACAGCCAGCAGAGAACGGGTTTCCGCAAAATTGATGTACGCAATTAAAGACAAACAATACGATGATCCATCAGTCTTATTATAAGTGTCGTATTTGAAATATTTTTCCGTCTCAAATTCTTAGTCACTTTAGAATATCAAGCAAATATTTATTATCTTTTCACAATAATACCCTCATTTATTTAAATAGTCTGTCCACCTATCTACTCTGATACTAATTTTAGTCTCAAAATATTATGTTACTATAGAAATCAATATTAATAATCATTTTCTTAAGAAATACTCATTACCTTAAACGACACTTATAATGAGACGGAGAGGACTACAAAGTGAAATTTAGAACATCTACTTAAATTACTATTTTTATTAGATTTTCTAAGTGACTGAAACTACTGCATCCTTAATCAAATGTGCCAAAGTAATGTTTATCAAACATAATTTGTAGATTATCAGATGAAAGAACCTATATACATGTCACCAAAATGGCATACATATCATGTTCTGAGCATCAGCATCAGATTACCTGCAATAGAGGAACTTCTTCAACCGGAAGTTCAGCTCCAAGGTCCCCACGAGCAACCATTGCCTACAAAAATAGAACTCAAAAGATGAAACTGGATGCAACACAGAAATAAATATAATACTTTGGTATTTACAATTAGATGATTACTAATGGCTTTCTCCAAAATATAGACTCTGAGGGTGTTGTAAAACCTATCAGCAGGTTCAAGCCAATTCAGGGTATGCCAAATGTTAAATCAGCCGTAACGGGAAGTTTTCGGCAAGACTTGGTTAAAAGCTGTGCAATAGATTTTCCTAATTTAGCATTTTTCTAACAGATTCAGTTTCATACATTATCAAGTCTATCAAAATCAACTACAAGCCTGCAAAGATAATGTGGTTATCTTTGGGTATCTGTATGAGTAAGGTCAACTATGAATGTTAAAGTAGAAATCACATCAATATACTTTCCAAACCTTAATAACGTCTTCACTATACCTAGTAAGCTGGCATTTTCACATTGTAAAAAGAAGAAAAAAAACATCAGCCAGCAATAGTGCAGAAACAAACAAGCACCAAATACCCACCATCTTCCATTATTCAACTTGATGGATGAACCATGCAAGTAGAGTGTATGATATTATCAGAAAATTGTCACCATAACCCGATTGCATGAAATGGCTATGTAAGTTAAGAAAGACAGTGATCATCATTCATATAATGCACCACGCAGTGAAGCAGAATAGATCATGAATGCACAACACTAAGAGAAGGGTGAAATTAGTAGTTTCTAGTCATCAACTGAAGAAGAAATTATAAGTTATAATACCCCCATAAGAAATCTGACTGCCAGATCAACTTACATCAAACTCAATATTTTTCTATTTGTGTTTTATGCAAGGACTCCAATATTTTTAACTTGAAATGTTCCACTTTTAGTTTCTTTTTTGAGGAATATGTTCACAGGATGCACACTAAAGTATAGAACTGCTATTCATAGTACTTACTATTCCTCCCTGAAATTAACTCCAGTTTTAATGTTTAGTAAAACGTGTTAAAACATGTATACCTACAATACATCATTTGAACAGTGAGGAACTAACCCCATCTGAAGCTGAAAGTATGGAATGAAGGTTTGGTATGGAATCTGCACTTTCAATTTTTACAATCACATGTATATCAGCATTGTGTCCTACAGAAAAGATTTACAATTAGTGCTTAAAAGAATCAATACTCCAAGAATCACACACCTGGATAAACAAGCATACAAAGGAAATTAGATAGCATAAACATAATTACTTTTGAGGTAGTCCTTTAACTCATAAACCACTCTAGCATCCTTAACAAATGATACAGCATAGAAGTCTACTTCATTGTCTACCCCAAACTTGATATCTTCCCAGTCCTTTTCTGTGAAGTTAAACACATTGCAAAGTAGCATAAAATTGTCAACTGCATTAGCATACTAACAGTACATATCTACAAGTAGCTGAAACCTATTGCCTATCTGCAATCAATCAACGAAAAAGCATTATACCGGTTATGGAAGGAAGCGTTGCACTTTTTCCACGGACATTCAAATGACGCCTAGATTTCAATTCTCCGCCATCAATAACTTCACATTTAACCAAGTCTTTTGTCTTTGACTTAACAACAAGAGACATCATTCCTCCTAAAATTACAATGGGGAGAGAATCAAGAGATTATGCAACAAATAAATAAATCCCTCTAAAATACTATAATTATAAACACATAATTGGAGGTTAATTTCAAATTTCAGAATACACAAAGAGTATCATTCACACTCACCATCGACAAGCAGAACGTCTCCAACCTCGACATCATTGACAAAATCATCATAATTGACACTAACAGTATCTTGAGTACTAACCCCTCTATTAATAGTAAAATTGAATGTCTCCCCCTCTTTGAGTAAAATTGGTTGTGGCACATCCCCACTTCTAACCTCAGGACCCTGCAAATAAAAATTAGTTGATAGATACCACGCAATACCTTCGTGTCAGTGTCGTGTTCGGTGTCTCAGCTTTATTATACAATGCAATGAAGTAGGAGCATTAGAGAAGGGAAATGAATAATTTAACCTTGGTGTCAAGCATGATGGAAATAACTCTATCTTGAAACTGAGAATTGTATTGTTTAACAAAATCAATAGTTTTCTGATGAGAAGTGTGGTCCCCATGTGACATATTCAAACGCGCCACATTCATTCCAGTTTCAGCCAGTTTCCAAATCATGTCACGTGAGCTAGTAGATGGACCAATGGTACACACGATCTTAGTTTTAGTGCGTTCATCTGATCCTTCCCCTGTTCGCCACGTACTATAAAGCGAAGAAGAGTTTGTGTAGTAATCATTTCCCTAAACAAATAGAGGAGAAGTGAATTCTTTTTTTTTTTTTAATATGTAAGTTTAGATGAGTTGGACTCCGACTCGGAGATAATGAGTTAATACTTACGAGTGTTGGTGACTGGTTGGAGGAAGTTATTTGGGGGACTCGTTTGGATGGATGCTTAAAAGAATGAAATGGAAGTTGTTGGGAGAGAGAATTGAAGGAAGAGAGATTGTTATTAGATTTGAAGAGAGAAGACGTGGTGGAAGAAAGATGAATAGTTGTCATGATGATTGATGAATGAATTATTGGATTTTTCAGTGTTCAGATATTTAATTGGTACAAAGTCTCTGTTTGTTTTGTTTATCTATTGCCCCACGAATATTTTGTATACCCCATGCAACATGGAGAGTTTTCGTACATAAGTGAAGAAGATATAAATCAACCTTGAAATTATAGGATATTAATTCGTTCTGAATTTGTGACCATTCATTAACTTTGTCCTTGAAGACATGGTAAAGTCGTATATAATTCAATGTATGAATAATATGAATTACTCTAAATTGGCTAAGGGGAACTTGCATGATGCTAAATTCGATTGTTTGTCAATTTTGGCTGACAAATTTTATTTTTTTTTTTGCAAAAAGGGCAACCTAGCAAAGCAATAGGAAAACCCAAATATATTGAAAACCAAAAAAGAAAGCAAACAAGACGAGGAGGAGGACCAAACCAGTACCTCCTAAAAGTTTACAAATCTATAGCTAGGCATACCCAATCTATTTTGAGCAAAATGACTGCCAATGCAAGCAGGAAGCTGCGTCCATATAGTTAAATGATCCAAATTTAAACCTATGTTGGCTAACACATCAGCACAATTGTTCCCTTCCCTATATATATGAGTAACCAATAATGACATAGATTGTATCATAACCATGCAGTTGCTCCACCTGTTTCAAACTTTCCAAGGTACTAGAGTGTTGTTTCTTATGGCCTGCGCCACAAGAGCTGAATCCACTTCAAGCCATAAATACTTCCACTTATACAAATGAGCAAGTTCAATGGCTTTCATTGCTCCACATAATTCTGCATGAAAGGTTGTTCCTTGACCTGTGTTTTGAGCAAAGCACATAAGAAAATTGGAATCTTTGTCTCTGAAAATACCTCCACATGCTGAGGTTGTAGAATTAGCTGAGCCGTCCGTGTTGCATTTAATCCATTGGAAAGTGGAAGGATTCCATAAAACTTCAATGATTTTGGGGGCCTTAGAAGGATGCACTGTCACATTAAATTTCTTCAAAATGATAAAATCTGTCATGGCTGAAGAAGCGACTGCTGAGGTATGATTACCTATAAAAGCCGTATTTGCAATGATTGAATGTCCTATGTGTTACAATATCAAATTACTAGTGTTGATATGTGAAGTGAAGCAACATAAACAATAAACAGAAAAATAGTTGTTGTAAATCTTGTCTTAACTTGTAAATGGGCAAAACTTATTGACTCCTTATGATTTGATTACTCCAACGGTAATCATGATCCTCTTAACCAATTACCCAAAAAATATACTTAATCATTAGGTGATATATTTCTATAAATACCCTCGGTTAAACTATGTGTTTCATACTTTTCTATCTATTATTTCTATGATTCTTGGCACTTTTCTTTGCCAAAAACTTTTCTTTTCTTGAGCTTGTTGTCTTTAATTTGCTTATTACTCATCCCAATTCCCTTTACTCAATCGAGGACCATGTTACCCTTTTATCCTACAACAGAAGTTATACAAATTAAAGATTAACCTTGGATATTGTTTATCGAGAATTTAATTTTAAACTTAATCTAAAACTGAAAATTTTATTTTAACTTGGAAATCTAGCTATTACAAATTCTAATTAAAAAATGATGAAAGCATACAAAAGTAATATATAATTAAGTTAAAATTAAAAAAAATAAAATATTAGATAAACCATATAAATTGATTTTTCGTAATTCTCATATGTTATATATGATTCTTGAAGTCATGCATATCATTCACAAATAAAAGTGTCACCAACTACATGAATGAAAGAAATCATTCTCCCCATTTCTTCATCTATTAAATATGGCTCTCGGAGTCATGTATATTATCATATAAATATTATATATGTTAGAAATGTAAAAGATTGCAAATTCTAATCTCTGTTACATTTATTTATTCGTAATTTATCAAATAACTGAATTTTTTATAATAATCACGTAAATTTTCTAATCTTTCATTGTTTTTATTTAAAAAAATTATAAATCTCAGTCGTTACCACTATCTACTTAGATGAGGAACATTATAAAAATTGATTATTGTCTAATCCATTAATTATTTTTCTTCTTTTATTCTTTTGTATTTTACTATTTTCTTTTATATTTTACACAAATGCGTAAAAATAAAAGATATTTGTGCAAACTCATATGTACATTACTAATACTAAAACAAAATCCAGAACAAAAGATAAACCATACTTAACACGACAATTTTTTTTCAAACTTGTAATTTAAACATACAACATCAATATTTACACCAAAATTTAGATAATATCGACATGATTTTTTCTATTTTATAAGTTTTATTTATTTTGTTTCAAAAAAAAATTATTTATTTATTTTTAATGTGTAAAATCCATTTAATATTTTTTATTTGTTGTTCTTTTTTAAGGTTATTTGTTTGTTGTTAGAAAAATACGCATTTCTTCAAAACCTAAGACAAATATAACAAAATTGACGTAATCAAAAAAGAAAAATATTTTTATTTTTGTGTGCGACCTATATAAAGTGCTGCATCTTTTATTCTTTCCCCAACTTTTGAAATTTTCTTGATCCAAATTCTTGTTTTATATACGATCAATTGAGTTTTATCAACCTTTGTGAATCTCTCATTGCCGTTTTTTTATAATTGATTTTCTCTGTTTTGTGTTGGAGAATCACAAGATTTTATAGATTATTTTTTTAGAGAAGATTTTATAGATTTGTACTCCCCTATATAAAATATCAAAAATAAATTTTGGTATTATTATATGAGTAAAAATAGATATGTATACAAATTAAAAAAGACAATTTATATAAACGATTTATATAAACGTAAAAATATAGCAAGGTTAATAACAACTACATATAGATAAAAACAAATTTTATATTGTTAGTAACAATTTATCTGATGACTCTTCTTAGTAATAGGATTAGTATTAGGAGTACTCACAATTTCAAAAATGCTTGCCCTTTGTTATAATTCAAAATATCACATACAATGAATTATAACGATTTGAAATAGAATCCGATACAAAAGAGAGATAAAGAATCATGTGAGAATAATGTTGAATAAGAATTTTAGAAAGAAGAACATAAATACGGAAATGTTTGATTGATTTTCAAACAAGGCACAAGATCATGTTTAAATACAACTATCAAAACTATCAAAGTCATTACGTTTCTTCAATTATTATTTCGCATATTTCAAGAAGAACAATGTTATGTCTAATTGATTATCGAATTAGGAGTTTTATTCAAGTTTTCAGTTATGATTTAGACTTTTCCTTGTTAAAATTTCACTGACATTTGATTATTATTTTCTATTTAGGGTTTGGTTATCTACATTTTGGTTTTTTTGTGTCTCTAGAATCAAGAAGTTTATTATTATATTTATGACTCTGAATATATTATCTTGGTTACTCTTGACTTGTAATTTCGAATTTTAGTGTTGCAATCTAGGGCTTTTGTGATTGTTGAAACATTGTAATTTGTAGAAGAATGACTAAATCGTTTATATTATTTGTGATTTGGAGAGAAATTACCAAATGTGTTTGTGCTTAATGTTCTTCTTCTTTATCTTCAAACATGTATGTAATTCGTAGATTAATAACTAAAAACATTTCACTGACATTTGATTATTATTTTCTATTCAGGGCTTGGTTATCTACATTTTGGTTTTTTT
>Ga0099826_10000581_pt1 | contig 18419 bp, 15 predicted proteins | sample Mtrugardesep15_FD_76830 | JGI IMG/M metagenome (GOLD analysis project Ga0099826, IMG submission 76830) | Root nodule microbial communities of legume samples collected from California, USA - M. trunc garden sep15 | ecosystem: Host-associated > Plants > Roots > Nodule | place: USA: California... | reverse complement strand
TTTCAAAATCAATTCTCATCTCCAAAAGCAATTCTGGTTGAAGCTACAATTCCTAGCTTTTGAGTTTACTAGAATCAATTCTCCATTAAAGTTTATATTTTAAATATTACCATCCATTATTTTCCTTTATTGTCCTTTATCAATTCTCCTTTTTTTTTGTTTATATTTAATTTGATGAACCAAATTTAATCAAAAAATTTAACGAACCAAATTATCCACAGAAAATATTTATGGTCATGAGTTACCAAGTTTTGGATTTTTCTTTACGATTTTTCCGTCCAAATTTAATGTATTTTTTCTTTTACGCTATATTTTACCATTTTTAGCAACTAGCTATATTATTATTTAACTTAAATATATTTTTATCAAAAAAATATAAAATACATAAAACAAATATTTTGTCAAAAAAATTAGTTTAATGATCTTATTTATTATTTTAAAATTAATATATAAAAAAATTATTTATTTAAATTAAATAATATATCTGCATTTAGTATTGATCTACATATACATTCAACTATATCCATTTTAGTAATTATACATTCAAAAACAATTTTGATCAAAACTATCCAAACAACATCCATTCTGTTTAGTCAACTCTACATTATTGTATCCAAACATAAATCAATTATATCAAAATCAATTCTGTCAGAATCAATTCTATCATAATTAATTCTTTTAGAATCAATTCTATCAAAAGTTGAACCAAACGCACAATCAATCAAATTATAACTTCTAGGCTTTTTTTTCATTCATCTACTGTTGAAAAATTCAAACTTTTTTGGTTAAGATTGCCATAATATTCTATCCATTTTTTATTTAAAAAAATAATAATATTCTATCCATTTTTGAAAAATTTTATTAAAATATATGAAGGTTAAACATGAGTTGACTAAAAATTATGGATTAATTTCATGGATGGAAAATTTTGGAAGACCAAAAACCTAAAAAATATTTTAGTGGGACTAAAATCAAATGTTGTTATATTTAGAGGGACCATTTACTTATTTAACCTTTAAAACAATAAAAACAATTGGAAAAAAAAAACATGGCACAATGGAACCCACCACCAAAAATAAATTACCAGCCCAACAAATACCTATATGAATTTTTTTTTATAAAGAAAATACCTATATGAATTTGATTATCAATGATATCGTTTATTTTTGTAAAAAGAATAAAATCTTCTTCTTTTTTTTTTTTTTTTGAAAATCTATGCTGCCTTGTTTTTCAATAATATTTAGTGTATTAGTATCATTTAAAAATGTTACTTCCTCAACAAAAAAAAAATTAAAATGTTACTTATTTATATGTTTAGTGCCATTTTATAGTATTATACAATAACAAAATATAAAAGTAATTTTGGAAATTGGTAAGAAGTTCAAAGTAGAATAAAATTTTAACAAGTGTCTTAAAATGGACCTCTTTTTTAAATAAGCAAACTTGTATTTAGGGGTGAACATCGGGCGAGTTTGGGTCCATAGTGGTAATCAAGCTCAAACAACAAGTCCAGACCTAAGGCTCAATTTTGCCCAAAACTAATGTTCGATTAATGCGGATTTGGGTTTGCGGGTTATGTGGGTCAATATACAGTTATATTTGGGTTGGGAAAATTGATGTTGACACACTAAAGAAGGCTAAAACATACTAGTAGAAGACCAAAATGCCCCTCGACAGTTAACTGTCGCTTGATTGGAATTCCTCGGTAGTTAACTGCAGCCGATTTTCTTTTCCTCGACAGCTAACTGCCGATGCGTTATGATGCCTCTCCATTGGCAGAAGCTTCATTTTTTGGACCTGTTATGTGTTTTAAAAACATAACACGGCCTGCTTGAATATTTTCACAACAACATCAAATAATAAATTATCAACATTTGACTCAAAATAAATGCAAATTACCACGATGAAATAAAAATGTACCAATATCCGTTAAAATACAAAATGTCAACCAAATACGAACAAAAGTCATCAAAGTATGAAAATGAAACTAACAAAGCCTAAAACAAACATGTCCTAAAACAAACAACATAATCCTACTCATGTTGATCTGCCTTCTCGGCCTCTGGCCTCGCCTCCTGGTCAATATCAGTGTTATCTGCCCCCAACATGGGGCATGGTCGCAGTCCATTGCTCATGGCTCATCCCCTCCTGACCCAAGTCCTCATCAACATAGGCAACGGCGCCACTAACCATATCATAGGTATCAGGTGAGCCTCTTGCCTGATATTGCTACCACTGGTGTGCAATGATCTTCTCCTCATTTGCTGGCCTCGAAGGAGATCCCATAATAGGTGGAAAAATTTAAGGGTGAGACACCCTATTGTACCATAGCATATAGACATACGCCATGACGTCTCTCCTGTAAGATGACCCCATTCGGGTTCCTTAATCGTGTGAGTATGAAAGTCAATGAAAGTCTGCCGAATATGAGTCACTCGCATCTCAACAACATCTGTCAGATGTCTAGGGACGTCCTGCACGTATCCGTACTGCCTTTGAACTCTCTCAGGCAAGTGACGATATACTTGTCAACACCGCACATGATTCAACCTGAATACCAAAAAATCTCCTCAAAATCCTGGATCTCCCTATGTTCTTTATACGACCTCCAGGTAACGTCATCAAATTCCACTATATCAAGCAATGAGCGATAGGTCAACCCCTCTGCATGACCCCTCTGTATGATCCATTTGATCGCAAACAGATAATTTCGAATATATAATGGATTATCATTAACACTGAAAAAATGTGGAAAATGCGCCAAAAACCATCCATGCACAAACCAAACAAATCACATTTATAAGTTATTACGCATGAAGAAAAAAAAACAAAAAAAAAGTGTTAAGGTTCAAAAGTGACAATTTATTACCATGAGGAGTGTAATGCTTCCCCAGGAGCTTTGTCTCCAAGCAAAGATACCTTATATAGACAATGGTATAGGCATGTCAATGTCATCCTTCCCCAAGAATAATTACGCATCCCCGCGTAGTCGTCCATGGTCATCAGATATATCAACTCGATGCGTTTGTTGCTTTTATCACCAAACAACAAGCATCCAACCAAGTACAGGAGGTACGCTTCATACAAGCATTCCTAACCCTTTCCCTCTCCTGTACATCCTTTGGCGTCTGTGGATCCAACAATCTGGTAACAACATCGAGGTAGTCCTCATAATATTTCCTCAGCGTCTTATAACTAATGTAAGCATCGAACTCGCCCTTGTAATTTTTCACAGCCTCAGATTGTGTCACACCTAAGTGTCTCACCATCAGCTCCACTCCATCAACCCGAGACACCTTCTTTGGATGGCTCAACATGATCCCTTCAATGGAAATATGCAACAGACATGCAACATCATCCAAAGTAATGGTCATCTCCCCTACAGACAAGTGAAAACTGGCGTAGCATGTATAAATCAAATCATGAAGACCGCTCGCCCTCATCGGACACCAAAACCATTGCTGATTACTATGTGGACGTCGTAGATCCAAAATCTTAGCCCCATGATTAATGGCTTTAACTTTATGCTCCTTGCGAATCTGAAATAAAAAAAAAAAACATTTAAAACAACATAAACATTTAAATAAAAAATAAGACATAACGCATTTAAAACAAATCATGCATTTAAATTGGCGCACATGTAAATTAAATTTATATTACGCGCGACATTTTAAAATTCAATTTCGCGCGCCAATTTAAATTTTAATTACGCACACCAATTTAAAACAAAAAAGAAATATAATATGTTGATATAATATTTAATAATTATTGCATATAATAATTTTAGACAATTAAAAATAACGCTTACGTTATTTGAATTATACCAGAGCCGCAGTGCAATATGTTGATGAGGTAATATATGAGGCTGTCTGTGCTGCAATGTCATCTGCGTCTAATACATTCTCGCCCTCGCCTTTCTGAACATGGCCACCATCAGGAACATGTTGCTGATCATAACCACCATCAGTGGCATCATGTATCTGATCCCGATAATTAATGTACTCCACCTGCGTCGGGTCAACCACCTGCGACTGCGTAGACTGTGTAGCCTGAGAACTCTCTGCATCATCCCCTATCCGACCTTTACCTCTTCCCCTCTTTGGGATATGGTTGTTTTGTCTTTCCCGCCTGGCGCTATTAGTCATAGCAAGTCTACCAGATATAAGCCTAGATTGGTCAATCCGTTGCCCCTGCTCCGGAGCAGACATATTTACACAAAATTTTAAAAATTTAACAACATTGAACAAAGAAAATTACCATAAAATTTAAACACCATTCACATCACATTCTAAACAACATTCAGAACATAATATAAATATCATTCAAAATCACATTGAACTTAAACATAATCTAAACATCATTCACATTAACTGCAATTATCTATAACTACATAAACTAACTAAATAAGCAGTACAATTCTCATTTGGGCATTTTGTCAAACACTTTGTGTGCAAAGTATCAAACATATTCAAAATGTATGTTAAAATGTGTGTTGCTAGCATTCCTAAAAAAATAGATTTTGAGAAAAGCTAATCCTAATAGCTTTTCATTTTAGGGTCAAAATAGATTTTTTGATAAAATAATTTTCTAAAAATCTAAAACAAACACTTAGAAATAACAAAAGTGATTTTTTTTTAATTTTTTTTTAAACAAACGCACCCTAAAACATAAAAAAAAAATCACTTTTGAACTATATTAAAAAACTACTATATTTGATATGTAAATTTGACAACCACACCAATTATTAAAAAAAAAAATCATAGATATTCAATAAATTTAAAAAGTAAAATATTTTTTTATACTAAAAAATAAAAGTTTTTAGCCTTATACCCAAAGAAGAAGGAATATGTGATTTACATTGTACACCCCCGTGGGGTCCTACTACCAATTTAACGAAAACTTGTTATGACAAAAAGAGGCAAAAAAATGATGTGCACGAGTGTTGTGTTTAGAAGTTGAAACCGGCTATAACTATAAACAGAGGCAGCAAACTGAACAACGTGTTTGTAAAAGATAAGCCATGGCCGGTGTCTGCTCTTTCTTCTCTACCACTTCCTCTGACGTTGTTGCAATTTCTCATTCTCTTACACCATCACTGTCTCTCAACAACACTACACTTTCAACAAGTAAAAGAAGATGCATTTTGAGGAGGACGAGAACTGTGAGGCCTCTTGTTTGTTCCGCCATCAACAATCCATTGCAGTACCGGAAACTTGGTGACTCTGACCTTAATATCAGTGAAATCACTCTTGGTACTGTAAGTTTACTTCTTCTCACATTCATCTATTTTCCTCTTGTTGTTATTCTTTTTTGTTCTGTGGTGATGATAATTGATTTTGAGTGAATTGATTCGGACTAAAAGTGAGTTGAAAGTAAAGTGGTTTCTGTTTGGATACATTTATGCAAAAAAATAAAAATTGAACTGTAAATTTGTGTGTGAAAATCAATTCTAGAATAAAAAATTACAAATGCTAGTTTAAAGTATAACCAATTCTGGGGGATAAATCAATTCTACACGAAAGCAACCAAACATGTTGGAGTCAATTTTACACCTACAAAATCAATTTTGGCCCTTCTAGAAGTGGAACGAAACATAGTATCAACCTTGAAAAAAACGGCTGTAATCTGGGATTGGTCTGGTGGTGAAGACTTGGACCTAGGAGTATGCTCCTCTTTAGGTGTCAAGTTTGAATCCCCCATGTGCCAACAATTCCTGCATTGGGCGAGTTCATATAGAGTTTTGCTCTGACTTCAATTGGGCCTCACTAGTGGATGATAGGATTGGCCCTTCGATTAGGCGGTTATTGGACCTTATGTCAAATTTTTTTAAAAAATAAAAGCCTTGTAAAGTGAGGATTGTCCCCACTTATAAAATTATGTTCTGGTCAATCTCATTCAATCTGTTACTTTAACAATCTTGATTGAATTAAAAAATTAATGTAAAAATAAAAGGAATAAATTGTGTTTTTTGCATTTTGAATGCAATTGTTGTCAAATTCAATGAACTGTGAACATATTTTCAACTATTCTTTTCATTTATTTTTTATTTAAATTGTTATTAAGGGTAAAATTTGAAATAAAAGTCACAAAATTTGTGTATCCCTTTTATATAAATGTATAGGTTATATCTATATTATTATTGTTGTTTTTCTTGTTATTACTATTGATCACTATGATGATTTAAGTACTGTGGCATGTTGTTGATTGATTGGTGCAATGTTTTCAGATGACCTTTGGGGAGCAAAACACAGAAAAAGAATCTCATGACATACTCAATTATGCATTTGAGAATGGCATTAATGCTCTTGATACTGCCGAGGCTGTAAGTTCTTCAAATCTTAATCTGTATTTCCTTCATTCCATCTCATTTTTACACTTGCACAATAACTCTTGATGAAATTCAAGTATTTCAATTGGTTTATTATGCATAAAAAAATTATAATTTTGTGATTATATGTAATGGTTATTTTGTTTTTAAGTCCATCAAGTTTATTAGTCTGTTTCACAATTCTACTTTTGTTTTGCTAAACCAACTTATCCCGGAACACAACTCTTGAAATCTACTTCATTTTTTATTTTATTTTGTGCGGCTACCGTGTGTTTTACATGCCATATTAGATTAACTAGTGAAATTTATGTTTCTGATCTAATTGCTTCTGTTTTGCACTTTGCAGTACCCGATTCCAATGAAGAAAGAGACACAAGGAAAAACTGATCTCTATATTGCTAGCTGGCTGAAATCTCAATCTCGTGACAAGGTATTAGTTGTTCAGCTTACAACTCAGTCTATTATAATTTTTAATGCTCTTTTTAGGCCTATGGAACTTTTAATATATTGTTTTCGAGTTGAGTTGAAGTACTAATTAAAACATGAACCTTGGCACATTTTGCTACATATAACGAGCTAACCCTGAAGCTAGGTTGAAATTTGGATTTCAGTTGTTTTGGAAAGTTTTTCACTGACAGCATGCTTTGTTGAGCTAGCAGTTTGAAACTATTTGTCTACCCTCTTTATGCATAGATTATCATAGCAACAAAAGTTTGCGGTTATTCTGAGAGATCGAGTTACTTACGGGACAATGCAGACATTTTGCGGGTTGATGCGGCAAATATCAAAGAAAGTGTGGAGAAAAGTCTTAAGCGTCTTGGGATTGATTATATTGATTTGTTGCAAATTCATTGGTGAGTTTACAGCATATAAGCTTTGATATGATGCTTATTATTTCATTTGTTACTTTATTGGTAGTGTATCTGACTTAGTGGGATAAGGTTTGGTTGTTGTTGTTGTTGTATTGGTGGTGTATCTGACTTGAGCACATGTAGATATAGTTTTAAAACTTAAGTCAAACATGCATTGTTAAAAAATGTGATTTTTATTTTATTAGGAATTATAAGTTAGAAATAGTAATGATGAACCAGGCTAAACTTGTTTTTGAACTATTAATTTATTAATATGAATATGTGATTTTCTTCTTCATTATAGGCCAGATCGCTACGTTGCATTGTTTGGTGAATATTCATATGATCCTTCAAAATGGAGGCCTAGTGTGCCGTTTGTTGAACAGTTGCAAGCTTTTCAAGAACTTATCAATGAAGGAAAGGTGATTGAATCCTAGCATGCTTCATCTTTTCTGTACACATAAAGCAGTTTTGATAATTTGTTCTTGTTTTGACTTAGAGAAGCCGAGCAGTACTTTGTATCTGCTATATATTCGCTCAAACTGAAATCATGGGATATTTACTTTTAAGTTGTAACCTTCAATCTGTACTAACAATTACAAAATATAAGATAATTTTACAACATTTTGTTATATATTTTATTATGTTATGTTGCAAATCTTACACGTCCTTTTGATTCATAAGTCTGTGAATAAAGATAAGCTATCATATGCCACACATCAATTAGCATAAACTCACGACCTTCTTGTACATGTGTATGCGATTCAGTTTCTTTGTATTGTTGCATGCATCAGGTACGTTACCTAGGTGTTTCAAATGAGACTTCGTATGGAGTGATGGAATTTGTCCATGCAGCTAAAGTTGAAGGACTTCCAAAGATTGTCAGTATCCAAAACAGCTATAGCTTGCTTGTAAGAAGTCGTTTTGAAGGTAAGTACAGTTCTTTTCAGAGATGGATCAGATCTCATTAGGGGTGTGCAAAAATATGGTTAACTGGACCATATTAGTGAACTGAACTGCACTGCACCAAAAACCACTTCAATAATATATGATTTGTGTTGCTGTAGGATGTAAAGCTGCAGCTCCCATTGTCCTTATAATAATATATGATTTGTGTTGAATCGAAATGCTACTTTTCGTCGAAAAACGCATTGAACCTAGAGAATCCAAAATAAAAAAAGGCTTTCCTGTAGATCTTTGAATACTTGGTCTCTCTTGTTAACAGTTACACTAAGCTGTATCAATGAAGACTTGTTGTTAAACAAATGATTACAGATAACATGGTTTAGTTTGTTAGTAAATATGTTGCCAAGGTCAAATTTCTTTCTCACAAGGGTTCTCATAATGAGCAATTTTTAGGCGTAAATGTCTCCTGCTTTTGGGGAAGTTTCAGCTAAAAGTCCAATTTACCCTCAAACATGAGATCATATACACTTTGGTCCTTAAACTTAAAAAACGTCCAACGTGATTCGTAAACTTTTAGTTTATGGTTTAGTTCTTTTTATCTAATATTCTGTCAAATGTGAACGGGATTGTTTTTCTCGTAAGATTCATGTTCAGAATGCAGTTGAACCCTAACCTGGAGAGGGTAAATTCAACTTTTTCTATTAAGAAATTTGCAAAAATAGTCACATGATTTGAGTCGACAAATTTCTGTCGATGTTTGAACTAACCTCTATTTTCTGCGATCGACTACGTACTATTGTACAGATCAAATTGCACCATGACCCTAAGTTAGAGGGTTTAAAGTGTAATTTTCCCGTTTTAAGCTTATTCAAGTTCTTAGTCGGTTGAATATTTTTGCAGTTGATCTCGTGGAAGTTTGTCATCCAAAGAATTGCAATATTGGCTTGCTGTCCTATTCCCCACTTGGAGGCGGAACACTCTCAGGAAAGTATATAGATATAAATTCTAAAGCTGCAAAAAGTGGAAGATTGAACCTCTTCCCTGGCTACATGGAAAGATATAACCAATCAATTTCACGGGTACGCAATAATTCTAGTTCTTGTATTTAAAGTTTTCACCAATGTTTTAAAAACCGAATTAGACATAGTACCAGCATGATTTCTGGGTCAGGTTCAATGACTTTAAACCGCTCGGACAAAACCACAATTGAATCGCTCAAACAACTGAACTATCCAGTTCGGTTTGATTTTGATAACATTGGTTTAGAGTATCTTGATAACAAGATAACCAATTAAGAATTTTCCTTTATTTTTTCATGTTCGTATTTCAGGAAGCAACTATTAAGTATCTTGAGTTGGCTCAGAAACATGGTCTAACTCCTGTTCAGCTCGCACTTGGATTTGTGAGAGATCGTCCATTCATGACAAGTTCAATTGTCGGTGCAACTTCTGTGGACCAACTAAAAGAAGACATTGATGCTTTTACAACAACGGAACGACCTTTGCCAGCAGAAGTCATGACAGAAATTGAAGCTATCTTCAAGAGATACAAAGATCCTAGCATCCTTTAAAGACCATGCCTTCGAATTTTTCGGGATATTCTTATATCAGTTCAATGGATAGATACATATTGAATTAATACATGAGTACTAGGGTGTATAAAACTGTCTGCATTACTTATGAAAGCGCTATGCGGCCTTACAAACTTGGTAATTGAATAACCCATGTTGAGTTATTGTCAATGATCACATGATGATTTTATACAAATAACACTACTATTTATTTGATTGACAAAACAATATGTGAGAATAGTTGCTTTGACATTGAATAAAAATATATTGTAGTTCCAATTTCTTTCAAATTTGGGAATGTCTCATATCTGCCAATATGGAACAACTTTGTTCATTTGAATTTATAATTATTTATGATTTGATTATTTATCAATTTTAATGTTTATAATATAATTGAATAACCCATTCTGATCACATTGATTTTCTGTTTGGAGTCTCTGCAAGTGACTTTTATAGAATCATTTCATAGTTTGGTTAAAAATAATCTAACCACATTTTTAATTGATGTAAGTAATGTTTATTGTATGTTTGATTTTCACACACTTATGTTCACTAATCAAAAGACAACCGATTTTAGCCAAATGTTAGCTTAGTTATAGATTACTTCTCAACTTCCCTGCACAGCGCACGGGTCAACATCTAGTATAAGAATAGTGTTCCTCTAATTTCTCATTCCTGCACAAACAAAGCACTTACACTTTTTTTAAACAAAGCAAACTCAACTCATATCATTTATTAAAGATTGACTAGTACAAGGAGGAGCAAAACCATAAACTTGAAGACTAGCATATGGCCGCTTTAGACAAAGAATAAGCAACCATGTTTGCTTGACGTTGAATAACCTTAACGTCAAAGTTGTAATTTGAAGCTAAAATTCTTCTAATACAAGAAACAATGGAACTAAAGTCTGAAATGCCTACATTTCTCGAGTGAATAGCATCAACCAAAAGCTGATTCACATTCAAAGCTAACATTGTTAAATCCCAAGCTAAGGACCCAATTCATAGCATTCCACAGTCCCATGGCCTCACCTTCATGAACAGATAGCTTCGGATTAAACCATTCCAGACAGTGGCATAATAAATTCTCCATCAGATCCACGGATACAGCAGCATAACTTGTCATATTTATAGACCAATGAAAACCTGCATCAACATTACACTTTAAAACTCCCGGATCAGGCCTACTCCGACACATTCTGTTGCTGTTTGTGTTAGATATAGGACTCCTAAGGGCAGCAGTTATAGAATAATAGTAGTTTATTTAATAATATTATAAATAAGTAACCGTTACTTGTGTGTAGTAATTGCTGTCTACTAAACTTCTATGTAACGGCTATAGGACTTAGTATTATAAATAAGATGCAGAGGAAAAGAAAGTATTCAGGGATCGGGATAAAGGATTGGTAGGGAGAGACCAAGCTCTCGAATACTTGGAGGGGAGAGAACCAAGACTCTCGAATTTCTTGGGATTATATTGTAGTCTTACTATTAGTTTATATTTTGATATTAGTTCCTATCACTGGTATCAGAGCAGTTCTGATCCAGGGAAAGAAACTCATAGTTGGAGGGAAATGGACATGCCACAATTTGACGGCAGTGGTGACGCTTATTGGTGGTTGATTTGTATTGAGAAACATTTTGATGTCGTGGGAACACAGGAGGGTGAGAAGTTGCTGGAGGCGGTGAAAGCCGTGCGAAACCGTGCTCTCGTATGGTGGAAGTGGTGGAGTCGATGCCATCTGCATGCTAGTTGGCGAGCGTTTCACATTGCACTACTTTGGCATTTTAAGCCAGAGTATAGAGACGTTCTACCTATATCTGATGAAGAAGAGGAATCTGGATTGGAATGGGAGTCATCGACGCCTCACACATTCAGCCTTTAATCAGAAGAAACTGATCAAGGAAATTCTGAACTCATTCAGACAACAGAAGAGAAAAATGTTCAGATTGAGATGGAAAAAGACAAGGAAAAAATTCAGTCGGAAAATGAAGGAAAAAGAAATGAAGGGTCCATTGCAGAACCATTGAAAGAGTGTTTGAAGGACACAAGAGAAATTTCAGATATAGAAGGGAAAATGACGGTTATAGATGAAGATGTCAAAGAAGAAGTCAAGGTTGAGGATGCAGAAAAGATGAAGGAGTTCCTCGCTGTGAACCATAGTATTCGCCCTATCATCATTGCCTTGCCGAGTCCTTTCTCCACGGTCATTTCAGGATTCTGCTGTTGGAATTCCAACAACCATTTTGAGGAGGGTGGCCAAGGTCTTTTGATGGAGAAAAGGCCTACTGCTTCCTCACTCTCTTTCTGGGCCAAAAATACTACTCAACACAGAGTGTATGATCCAGGCATATGTTTTCATGATCCACACCTTGATCTGTCACTCTACTTCAAGTTATGGGACCCTGGTGGACACTTAGTGTTATCCTTCACCTTGAGGACAAGGTGAATCTTTAGGGGGGGAGTATTGTTAGGTATAGGACTCCTAAGGGCAGCAGTTATAGAATAATAGTAGTTTATTTAATAATATTAAAAATAAGTAACTGTTACTTGTGTGTAGTAATTGCTGTCTACTAAACTTCTATGTAACAGCTATAGGACTTGGTATTATAAATAAGATGCAGAGGAAAAGAAAGGATTCAGGGATTGGGATAAAGGATTGGTAGGGAGAGACCAAGCTCTCGAATACTTGAAGGGGAGAGAACCAAGACTCTCGAATTTCTTGGGATTATATTGTAGTCTTACTATTAGTTTATATTTTGACATCATTTCCTATCAGTTGACCATTCTTAAATAAAACAGTAATCAAGTTATGTAGATTTTCATCCGAATTAGGCTGGTTATGGTTTTTTCAAGGACCACTTCGAAATTGCAATTGTCTTTCTAGTTTTTGAGTCAGCATGGAAGGACTCCTAAACTTGCCAGGTCCCCATCCAGTCTAATTTGGAATTTATAGAAATGCTAGTAAAACACTCTTCGACACTCTGTTTTCTACGTCGAAAAGTTCCAAAGGGTGCGTTTCTCTTGGAACGGTATGGTCCGCAAGAATTTTCTAACATGACCAGAAAACTTGTCTTCCCATCTTCCATATTGTTCATGGTTTGACTCCGAGTAGTAATCTCAACATCAGCAATTTGATGTTCTTCATTGTATTCCAAGTTCTTTGATGTTCATACTGTTTATTTCTTTTAAGTTCCAATAATTTATACCTAGATTTAATCACCATTTTAGTCCTCGAAATTGTTGAGGTTGGACAATGTAATTCTTGAAATTGAAAATTCTTGTTAACATTAGTATTTTGGACCCAGTCAATTTAGTTCTTGAAATTCACCTGAAGGGACTAATGTAGTCGAGCATTTTCAATTTAAGAAATCATATTGATGTTTGGTTAATTTCAGTGACTAAACTAGTGATTCATATTTTGTATTTATCTTTTTTATGTACACTTTCTTTTTGTATCCTTTTGATTATAATGCTAATGAATGACATTATGGTTGTTGGCTGTGGTGCAGGCCTTTGGTTGGGCATACTTAAACAACTGGCACAACACATGGGACCAATTCTATGTATATTGGATTTGCCCCTTCACTGGAGCAATATTGGCTGCTTGGCTGTTTAAAGCTATCTTCCCCCCACCAGAAGTTAAACAGAAAAAAGCATAAGAGTCATGAATGATAGCTTTGTTTCTTGTGTCAAAGTTCTCAAATATCAACCATTATGTTTCAGCTCAAGATGAAACATGTTTCCTTAAGCCGTGTTAAATTTGAAATTGTTAGTGCTAAGTTATTGGATAATGCATAAGTGCATAACCCATATATTCAGTTTTTAATTAGAAAAATTCAATAAAGATTTTAAGTAGGTTGGATGTTGATTTGATTCACATTGTTGGTTCCTTTTTGGTTAAACCCAATTCTGTATGCATGAATATGCATTAGAGTATGACTTTAGGGCCAGTTAGCCATCCCAATAAAAAAATGACAAAACTTAGATGTAGTGTTCTGGATGTTGTTTTTGTTGTTCTTCTCACAAAGAGACGGTGTTTTATGTTGAAAAGGTGTACATAAATTATAAAATTGTCTCTTTTGTGAGAGAAACAATATAAACAAAAAACAAAAATTTTATTTAAAAATAAAATTGTCTCTTTGTGAGAGAAACAACATAAACAAAAAACAAAAAAGAAACAACATAAACAACACCTAGAGTATTGCATCTTTTGTCTTGAAAAAAATAACTCACCTACTTCCAGGATTTTAATATACTACACGAGTTTCCCAACAAAAAAAAGAAGACAAATTATGAAGCCTTTAACTCGAAAAATATTGTAAATTTTGGTGCACCAAATTCCATTTCTACTAATTAAAAAATACTTGTAAAAGTTGTTTCTCTTCCAATCCCCCGCGGTCCACAAAACCCCTTGATTTGTCTGGATTTTATAATCCACACATGTAGAGAAACAGTTGTTCGCACATTTAGAAGAAAGTATGAATCATGCTTGTGAACGATGCATGCATGACGGAAAGGCTGAAGCAAGTGTCAAGTATGAGGACATGTGTCATGAAGAAAGGGAGAAGAAGCCATGATTAAAATGTAGTGCCACCATGCATGGAGACATGTCATTACTAATGTCATAAAATTATGTAAGAATGAATAGTACTATGGTGAATAATATTATGTATGAATAGTAGTAGCGTCTTTTGGTTTGTAAATAAGGGCTTGTACGAAAGTAATAGCAAGCTGGAAGAAAAACTCTTTGTTATGAAGTTTCTCCAAGAAACTTGTCTAATGTCTTAAAATTGGAACTTTGCTTTGAAAGTTATGGAGATTGAAGAGAAATCGCTAATAGTGAAGTTTCTCTAAGAAACTTGTCTAATGTCTTAAAATTGGAACTTTGCTTTGAAAGTTATGGAGATTGAAGAGAAATCGCTAATAGTAAACATTAAGATGATTTCTCCTTAGCCTCCACAAAACATGCAAAATAATAACCTATCCAATAGGTTAATTTCATAAAACTAATAAAAAATACTTTATCAGAAAATATAGCTTTCGATAGAAACTAAGGCTTCAAGGTATTACAGAGCCACTCGAGTCTTTGCTTCTTTGTGAGTATTATGTTAAATGTAATTTTTAGCAACTTGATTTTTTTTAGTAGAACAACTTGATTATTTATTTTTAGTCAAAAACTTGATTTTGATTATATAAAGTTGTAACGTTTTTTTTTTTTATCACTGTTAGTCAAAAGGTGTAATGGAGCGTCTGATGATTTCGAACCCTAAATTGCTTGATTGCTGCAATTGTTTTTCAACCATTAAGTATTCTCATGGTACCTCCTATCTCCTTTTCTTTGTTTTTTTTTCTTTTCTTTTTCGTTCAATTAATGCCTTGCTATTTTCTTGTGTTTGGAACTTATACTATAGCACTTTATCTCAATTTGATCAGTTTTTCAAATGCTAAAAATAGGTTGTTAGTGTTTTCTGTCAATACTCTAGCATTTTACCTCAAACATCAGTTTTTCAGATACCAAAAAAAGGTTGTTAGTGTTTTCTATTTTTCTATTCTGGGATCAGTTTTTTAACATATCAGTCTCGAATTTTCTATTGATTTGTTCATGAACTTCTTTTGCCTTGTTGTGCTATAATAAAGGTTTCGAGGGGTTTTTTATTTTCGTTCTGTTGCTTTTGTCATTGATTAATGTGTTGGCAACTGCGGTGCAGATACAAATATACATAATGACCCTGACTGGAAAGAGGGTCTCCTTGAGAGTTAAGAGGTCAAACACAATAGTCAATGTGAAGAAGAAGATTGTTGACAGGGAAAATATCCCGGTGCAGGAGCAACGTTTGATCTTTGCCGGTAAGCTTCTAGATGATAACCTGACCCTTGCCAATTACAACATCCAAGAGAACTCAACTCTTGACATCGTCCGCTGCATTATTGGGGACTAGATGATCACCACACCATCGCCAATTACTACATCCTAGAGCAGGCAACTGTCCACCTTATAAGTAGAAAAGTCATACATTATTAATGCATAGAGTTTTCGACTTTTGCTTTTCTTTATTAAGAATTCGACTTTTGTTCTTTTTATTTTGTCTTGAGTTATAATGATTTCTTTTACTAGGGATGATTTTCAGCAATTGAAGAAACATATTTACTTTCCAACACTAGCTGAAATCGTACAATGATTCTCACATAGATACATGCAGTAACTCCTGCAGTAGAGTCTAATTTAATTGTTAAGAGTCAAGTAATTTGAATCCCCTGACTCATATTTACTATTCAACACTGCCTGGTTATTTAAAGCTATCTTTCCCCCAACAGAAGATAAACAAAAAAAAGCATGTTTCTTATTTCAAACTGTCAAATATCAAGAATTATGTTTCAGTTCATAATAGAACATGTTTCATTAAGCACAATATACATTTTAAAATTGTTAGTGCTAAATTATTAGGTTATGCATTAGTGCATAATTCACCATCAAAACATAGAGTCTCCACCTGATTTCTGCTCTTTTGTTTGATGCTTCTTACAAAAGAATATCATAAATTCAACTAACAAGCATCAACAAAACTGTTTAGTGTAAATAGGATAAAACTTTAATGTCATATGGAATAGTACTCACATGTACAATACGATGTACCACCATTATTGCTAAAAGTCCCTTTTTTACTCAAAAAATATATCACAGATCTACTTGCAAAAGTTAATTAACATTGCAAATGTAAAAGGGACGTCTACTCCTATGATGATCAATCTTAACCTGTTCAAATTATTGTGAAGATGTCACATTTTTAACTACTCCATCTTTTATCATGAATTTTTCAAGTATCGTGTATAATCTTCCTCCAACTCGGCAATTCACGTTTTTTTTTTATATGAAGGCAACTCAGTTTATTTTGAATAAACAAACAATAATTCTTAGATATTTTCTTGAAGAGTTTTTCTAACATATGCAAATTTGCACATGTTAAAAAGTTAAAAGTAATAAGTTTATATTGGAACTTGTGTTTTTATATTAAATATATATATTTTTTAATAAACAAATGTGGTTTTCAATAAAAAGTTGCTTGTTTTAGTATCCTTAACATGTGCAATATTGTACATGATAGACAAACTCTTTCTTCATGTAATACATAAAAATTTAAATATTTAAACCTTTTCATGTGTGTGTCTAAATATTGTGTCTAAATCTTATGATCGTACAAGACTTCCTCACGTAATACATTATTTATTACCGCAACATTCAACTCAACGAGACATTTCTCTAAAATTAAGCATTAAAAATGACATAAAGATTAAAGCTCAAATCAGGAATTTCATTTGTTCTTGCCTAAATGAGTTGATTTTTGGCGTATTTTGTTATTAAATTGTTTAGAAAGTCCCTCAATGCATATAACAGTTAGGTGCTACATGAATAAATAATGTCTCATTAAAGAAAAAACATAGAGGCCAAATCACTTATAGAAAAAGTGGGCTCAAAAATTGCACAATATCATAATACTTGAATAAAAAAATGCAAATAATCCTTTTATAACAAGTTATATTATACAATGTTTACATAAAGTAAATTCTGTCCAAAAAAATGTATACATACAGAAACAGTTGATCCAAAAGTACATAAAGTGTAAAGTTGGTTGATTTTCTTCGTATGCAAGACCGTATACAATACGTAATCTTCACTTCTCTTCCTTCACAATCTTACATTACATTACACCATTTAACCATTTTTCCCGCACACACAAATCACAATCACTTCTCTTCTCTCTCAATTCAATAGAGAAAAGAGAGTGAAACCAAACCAAACCACACTACACGACGTCGTTTCACAGATCCACCCCCAAGACACAGAGCTGGATCCCTCACAAGATCCCAAACAATATCAGGCTCCACCTGGCACCACCACCACCACCAACGGCCACGGTCAGATCCGTTACCGATCACTTTCCTCCGCCGAACTCTCCGCCGTTCAATCCACTTCTCCTCCCTCCGACAACCACTCCTCCGAATCCGAATTCAGCAAAATGCTCAAACGTCCAACTCGTCAGGAGTCACTCTCCGATAAGATCTATAGATTCCGTGGCACTCTTCTTGTTGTTTCGATCCCTATCCTTCTCATCACGTTTGTTCTTTATATGATGCCGTCGAGCTCGAATTATGATTCTGCTGGAGATTATGCTCTTCTTAATCGGAAACTTTCGCCGGATAAAAAATCCGGTGGCTCTTATGCTGTTATTTTTGATGCTGGTAGCTCTGGTAGCCGTGTTCATGTTTTTCATTTTGATCAGAATTTAGATCTTGTTCACATTGGCAAAGATCTTGAACTTTTCGAACAGGTCAACACAATTTTCTCTTTCTCTGCAATAGGAACATTATCTTATTCGATAAAATAAAAAAGAAGGAACAATTTGCACTTTATTAGGAGTTTATTTTGATTTATTCACCAAAATTAGTTGAGTGTGGTATATGCTAAATAATTTTTATTTAGATGCAATAATATAGATATACAATTAAGCACAATAGGAAAGTGCAAATAATATTTATATTTAAATGCAGCTTATGTAGTTTTGATTCGTGTTTTGCAGCTTAAACCTGGTTTGAGTGCGTATGCTCAGAAACCGCAGCAAGCAGCAGAATCTCTGGTTTCACTTTTGGAGAAAGCGGAGGGTGTTGTTCCACGGGAATTGCGATCAAAAACACCAGTTCGAGTTGGGGTGTGTGGTTTTGTTTTTTCGCATTGCATTTCTGAGTTGTTTGTGTATTGTTTCTA
>Ga0099826_10000580_pt1 | contig 18435 bp, 17 predicted proteins | sample Mtrugardesep15_FD_76830 | JGI IMG/M metagenome (GOLD analysis project Ga0099826, IMG submission 76830) | Root nodule microbial communities of legume samples collected from California, USA - M. trunc garden sep15 | ecosystem: Host-associated > Plants > Roots > Nodule | place: USA: California... | reverse complement strand
GGAGTTATCTTTACTTTCTATATGTAATTTCTTTAAAATTACTGCCACAAATGATTCACTTTGTGTAACAAAACAACTATTGGTAAGCAATTGATTGTGATTCTGAGTGATCATATGCATGAGAACTATCTTTGCTGCTTAAAATGTTCATCAAACTATGTTATTCAACTTCTATGTGCAGCAATAATTAAAAGTCCTTTTAGATATGCACATTTTGATTCATTTCTGTCTTTTATGTTTTTAAAGCCAGCTTTTAGATATAGAAAACAGAACAAATGTTTCTGAGTGTCATAATACAAAATTGTGTAACATGTACAAATTATAAAATGGTTGGCATCATGGTATAATAATACCATGGACTAAAACAATGTAGATGTTGGATGGCTCCAATTCTTTTCCTGTACAAATTTTCTATTACTTACCAGATGAATTGTAACTACACATAATCATACTTACTAGACTCTATGGCTCCAATTTTCTATAACTTACAAGACGAATATTTTTCCTGTACAGATTATACTTTCTGTAAATTTTCTGTCGCTTCCTTTTGAGCCACTCTTGGAGCAGACCTTGTCACTTTTACACGATATGAAGCCTGCAAATAACTTCCATGTTTAGACGCCATATAAAATACACCATTGTCAATATGTATAAATTTAGAGGAATTATCTGTCACCTGATTAGAACCAAACTCAATTACATGAGAAGGACGGATGCGGGCAGGATAATTTGGAGGTATCATATATCGCCTCCCTTCATTGCTGAAAATATGATGAGAAACAAATTAGATATACAATTTTCTAGACTTGTAATATTCGACAAAAAATAATTAGTAGCCTGAAATTTACTTACTCAGTGATCCACGTTCCATGTTGACTCTGTAAATCAGTCAAGAAAAATGCACCATCTTCGTAGTTAATTCGAGCATGCAATTGAGATACCTTTACAGGAGAAACTTTAATGCGTGATCTTCAAGACCACATGAGTTGGAACCATGTATAATTCAGCTCAAGACAGATTTTCTTACCTGAGTTAAAGGTATTGTAATTAAACTTACTGGATTATCTTCTTGTTCCATGCTCCTGCAATTTCAGGAACATCAGAAAATTTGTTGAAAAAGAAAAATCGAGAATGAGCTTGTACCGTAGCTAATAGTTGATAAAAAAAAAAAACTTTGTTTGTGTTTCAAAGAAGCACCAAAAGTCTGATAGGTACATTAAGATTTTCAACTAATCGAATGTAAAAATTGCGAATAAATTACATAGCCAAGGTGTACCCGATTATGTAGGGTTTTGTCTCATCTTGGCTCAAAGATATTGGTTTGAGAAGGCCTGCTACATCTCCACATGGTAACAAAATCCATCTACAATTCAAACATAAAGGGAATGACACAGTAATGTGATCTGTATATATGGCAGGAAATATATACTAAGGTATTCATCAATATTAGGCCATAAACATACTCTCCATTAATAGTACGTTCAAGCGCATCGTCATCTTCAAACCATGTGTGTAACTGGTCACTTGCCTTGATAAATAATCAAACTCTTATTAGGATTTACATCACAACAAAGTCTAATAGACATAAACAATAAAAGACAAGCTACCATTTTTTCTAAGTAACATAAATGTACAAAGTAAATTAATCGAACGTACTTTGTCCGAGAGCCTGCAACATAGTGGTCTGCCTTCAAGTTTGGAGCTGCAAAAGTAGCATTATTCATGTTTTCAAAGAATAAGAAACTGTGGTAATTTACATAAAATATTTCAAAATATTCTCAATCACCAACAAGAATAAACAGTGAACTAATGTTTTCACTTTTATCAGTTTCTTCATCTTTCAATCCTTTTTGGAATTAATCCATTGACTCATATTACTAACATATGCATGCATGATGAAAAGTCATAGATAGCAAAGAAATGTGTCACTTACCTATTGCCACCTAACACCCAATTCAACATCAAAGGCATCGACTTTTGAATAAAAAACCTTCCTCCAACTCTTCCTGGATGTGGTATTCTAAACTTGGTTAAAAACTGCAATATAAAGGAACCATGAACTTGTAGGTTTCACAATAATGAAGTATAGCCTTCACTTTATTATTCATAATATAATTTAGAACAACTTAATTTCTAGCTACCTCAAAGGGTCCAAGACCAACGCCTAGATATGCTTTGTAGGTGGAAGCCATCAAAGCTGCCATTCTAGCCATTCCATGAACAATAGTAACTCGTAATCTTCGCTCCCTCTCATAGCTGAAAGCAAGATCGAAAAGAGGAAAACTACATGAACTATGAGTTAACAAAGTGATGTATAACCAAATTAACCAATTTGGAAATTAATATATGATATAGCTTATGAAAGTAATTGGTCCAAATTATGAAACAATGATCCATCAGTAAGAAGCCATTTGCAAAATTAATCAAGTCATCAAGATATTTAAGAAGACTGAGTTGTTTTGGAAGTTACCTCTTAAGGGAAGAAGTAATGTCAATTGCAGAGCCTGATTTTGCACTTTGCTGCCATGCATTATCCAACTCAAATGCAAGTTGATATCCGTCCTGTAGTAATGATAAAACAATGATAACTCATCAATTGACAGTTAACTTAACAAACCATTAAATGCATGATATTCCAATATATTTTCATATCATGCCAAGTCACAAACTCAACAGAAGAAGTTGCCGATATTTTACCGCAATACAAACATCTGCAACATAACTGCAACTTCAATTTAAGATCCTATATAGTACATTCATCTTCTAATTCGATATCAAAGTTTTTTTTGTTCTTTCTTAAGTTCACTATGAAAACATTGATCAAATCAATATACCTCAATAGCCATGCATCCTCCTTGGCCCATATTTGGCTGCATGGCATGAACAGAATCACCAAGTAAGGTCACACGTCCTTTTCCCCATGTTAGTGTCGGCGTCCGATCATATATATCTCGTCGCAGAATTGCCTCTTCTTCAGTGGCAACTATCAAATCTATTGCATTATCACACCAGCCCTCAAATATCTTCAGCAACCTTTCCTTTTTCGCTGCCATGAAGATAGAATTGAGAACTTAGACATTGTAAGATTTAGATCCAATTTATTTTGTAAAAACATTGATATTTTCATTTCTTAAACTTTGTGTTAGTTTTACTTCTCAACACGTAAAAAATGACTCTTGAGGTGCACAATTGCCTAGCGTTTTTTGAGACTACCAAAATGTCAAAAATTCTACTTTCATTATTTCCATAATGAAAGTAGTTTTCGGTATGGATACTAGTTTTTGGAATGTTATATGGAGAGGGAATAGGTGTTTTCGGCTAAAATATCCTAGACTTTTTATGATTTCCGATCAAAAGGAGGCAAAGGTGGGAGAGGTAGGGGTGATGACGGAGTGGGGTAGGGATTGGAGGTTTATTTGGCGTCGTAATCTATTTGTGTGGGAGGAGGAATTACTCTCGAGCCTTACGGAGGATTTGGAAGGTATGATTTGGTCATCCAATGAGGACTTGTGGCGTTGGAATCTAGATGATAACGGAGTTTTCACGGTGAAATCGGTTATGAGAGGCTTCAAGGTTTGGTGACTAGTGAAGATGTGTAGGACGTAGAGGAGGAAAGGGTGTTTCATAATTTGTGGAAGAATCCAGCGCCATCGAAGGTTGTAGCTTTTGCTTGGAAAGCCCTCCTTAACCGTGTCCCAACAAAAGCAAACCTTGCCTTGAGGAATGTTCTAGGTCCGGAAGAATCAACGTTATGCCCAATGTGTAATGGAGCGGAAGAATCATCTATCCACCTTTTTTTGCTTTGTCAATTGGCTTATAAGGTGTGGTATAAGTTGATGTGGTGGTTAGATAGCTATTTTATTATTCCTCCGAATCTTTTTGTCCATTGGGAGTGTTGGAGTGGGAGGGTATCAAATAAATCTCTCTTGAAAGGTCTTCGGTTGATTTGGCTTACAACTCTTTGGGTGTTGTGGAAAGCAAGGAATGATAAGATCTTTAATGGGGTTAATCATGAGGCCGACGAAATTGTGGAGGAAATAAAGGTTCTTTCTTGGAAGTGGATGTTACATAGGATGAATGCCCCGGTGTGCCTTTTTTATGAATGGTAAGTTGCCTCCGAAGGGATAGAATGCGAATTTAGTTGGCTGGTCTTTTGTTTGGTGCGTTGCTGCTCCTACTGGTTGTTTGTTGCAGGTACTTTGTAACCTTTAGTATTTTGCACAAGGTGGCAATTTTATTGGTGCTGTGTTGTTTGCTTCGGTTGGTGGGAGTGTGGCTTGTGTTTTTTGGTGGAGTTTTTGGGGTTGGTGCTCTAGCTGTTCCTGCTGTGCTGGGAGTGCCTTCCAGCTTTTCGGTTCTCAATTGATGCAGGGGTATGCAGGCCCCTTCTAAGCTTTGTATAATTCTGCATCATTTTGTGGGAATTATTGGGTGTAAGGTTGTTTGTTTGGGGTGTTTCGGATATATGCGGCACCTAATTGTATTCTCCTCTTTTTCCTTTGTGCGAGTATATGCTTTTTGCGTTATCTCGACGTGAATAAAATTAGTTGTTTCAAAAAAAAAATTATTTCCATAAATGCATTATTCGTAGCGGTAACATTTTATTTTTCTCCAACACAGTGACCTACTTTAAAATGTTGGGCCTTGTTAACGAGTGTCCCGAAGACACTCTTTAAGCTGGTTAATTTAAGTAATTATTCTTTCAAAATTTAAAAGTTTTCAATTTACAATGCACTGATTTCACAAGCTTTCATAAAAAATTACTATTTAAGGTCCTTAACGAATGCTCCTAGAGCACTCGTTAACATTTCCCTAAAATATTCTCATCTTCTAATGAACAAGTTAAAATGAATACATATTTTAGAAAATGAAAACAAAATATTTTTTCACAAAATGAACTATTTTATTTAATTGGGTCAATACGCTTCGGATAGATCCGCGGTTGGAGGATGATCATTTATGTGATAGAGCATAAGGCTTTTTGAGTTGATTGATAATTGTTTGGTGTCAATCACCGAGTTGAACAATTTAGGGTGGAATGTTGATGGTGATGGTTGAAAGTGGCGTAGAAGGTATTAGTTTGGGAGGAGGAGCTAGTGGGGGAGTGTTGCAATTTGTTGTATACCATTTTTTTTAAGGTTCATGTGCCAGATAAGTGGGATTGGAAGCTCAATACCCAGGAAGGTTATACAACCAGTGGAGTATATCATTTGTTGTCTAATTTGAAGCATAGTCTCCGATATTATTTGGAATAAAGTTGTACTTTGAAGATTTCTTTATTTATTTGGTGTTTGTTAATTAATAGAATTCACGAAAGACAATTTACTTGGAGGAAGAGTATTGTTAAGAGTTCCACGCCTTAGGTGTAAGGAAGAGTATTCTTAAGAGTTCCATGTTGGATGAGGTCTGAACATATTTTTATATGTGGTTCAGTTTTGTAAGATTTATGTTAAAATTTAGTCTAAAAATATACATGTAGAAAAAATAATTAAGAAATTTAACCTGGCGATATGACATATCAGACTTAATGTTATTCAAAATACCATCTATGTCAATCTTCTATAAGACTCATTTTCATCATACGAGTCTTACTCATTTGGATGAAATAACTAATATCCATATCTGATTTGTGTACATTAACTCCATATAAGATTCTATGACATCTAATCATTTCTTTGAATATAGTCCATTTACAACCCCCCCTAGTAAGTCACATGTTCATTTCATGAGCATCATTTCAGCTTGTTGATCAGTCATGATAAGACCATGCCTCTTGGCCTTGTGATATGACATATCAAACTTATCTAAATCGCATGCTAGTCGAATGAGTGGTCTAATGGCAACCATTTGTTGAATGATTTCATGTTAATTCATATAGAGACATGCATGTATTTTGTAGTACTTGAATCTTTTTCAATATATATATTTTATTTAAATCGAATTTAAATAAAATAATAGATATAATTTTGAAATTGTTTCAAAAGATTCATATCTTATTTAAATAAAATCAAAGATATGATTTAGAAATTGTTTCAAGTTAATTGTAAATATATATTTTCTAAAAGATATTTTTCAAAGTTATTATGCTCTAGATTGGGCTAACGTTAGCACGATGTGTGCGGTTCTTTTGTTGTTTGAAGCTTTATCTGGTCTGAAAGTAAATTTTTCAAAGGGTCAGTTGGTTGGTGTTAATGTGTCTAATTCTTGGCTGTCTGAGGCAGCGCTGGTGTTGCACTGTAGGGTTGGGTGTCTCCCGTTTGTGTATTTGGGGTTGCCCGTCGATGGGAAGGCGCATCGTCTGGATTTTGGAAACTGTTGATTCTTCGTATTAACTCTAGACTGTCGGGTTGAAAATCTAAACACTTATCTTTGGGTGGTCGCTTAGTTCTGCTAAAATATGTCTTGTCATCGCTGCATGTTTATTCCCTTTCTTTATTCAAGGCTCCGTTATCATCTCCTCAATTGAATCTATTTTAAATTTTTTTTTTGGGAGTGAGGACTGCATGAAAATATCTTGGGTTGATTGGAATTCTGTTTGTAGGAGTAAGGAGGTTGGTGGTTTGGGGGTAAGGAGAATTAGGGAGTTTAATAACGCATTGTTAGGAAAGTGGTGTTGGAGGTTGTTGGTTGAGAAGGGGAGTTTGTGGTGTCGGGTGTTGTCGACCCGATACGGTGAGGAGGGCGGCCATGTTTTAGAGGGAGGTTGTGATGCCTCTTCTTGGTGGCGTGTTGTCACTACTATTCGTAGGGAGGGGTTGTTCAGAGATAATGTTAGTCGTTTGATGGGTAATGGGAAATTAACCATGTTTTGGTCAGATGTGTGGGTTGGTGACAAGGCGCTTTTGGATAGGTTTTCTAGATTGTTTGATTTGTCTTTGCGGAAGGATGCGCCTGTGTTTGAGATGAGTCAGTTAGGCTGGGGGAGGATGGTGAGGCGTGGTAGTGGAGGCAGGGGTTGTTTTTGTGGGAGGAGGAGTTGGTGGGGGAACTTTGTTTATCACTTCATAATGTGACTTTGCAGGTTGATAAAGACGACAAGTGGCTTTGGAAGTTGGAATCGAGTAATGATTTCACCGTTCGGAGTGCTTATAAAGTCCTTATTCATCAGCAACATTCTGCCACTACGGTCTCTTCGAAGGTTTTATGGCATAAGGATATTCCTCTAAAGATTGTTCTTTTTGCTTGGCGGTTGTTCCGTGACAGGCTGCCAACTAAGGACAACTTGTTTCGTCGTGGTGTCATATCTTCCGATGCGTTGGTGGTCGTGGTTCGATGGAATCTTCCCCTCATTTATTTTTACATTGTGATTTTTTTGGGGAAGTCTGGCACATTATTCACTGTTGGTTGGGTGTCTGCTCCGTCATCCCTAGTGTGCCTGCGGATTACCTCAATCAATTTGGTTTTGTTGGTGGTAACTATTCTAAGGCGCGACAAACCATTTTGCAATTGATTTGGTATGCTACTGCTTGGCGAATTTGGAAAGAAAGAAACAATGGTATCTTCAACGGCAACGAATGCTCGTCTCATAAGTTGATTGACAAGATTAAGTCTCTTTCTTTTGTGCGGTTGAAGGCAAAAATCACTAATCTCTCTTTCAACTACCACGCTTTGTGACATAATCCATTCACTATGTTAAGCATCGACTAATGTTTTTTCTTTCTCTGTTTTTGTTTCGGTTTCTTTTTACTTTGTACATGTTTGTGACTCTGTTTTTTCTTTCCTATACACCTTGTGCTAGGAATAATTCTTTGATTGGGTAATATATATTCCATTTTAGGCATTTCAAAAAAATTAAAAATATTTTTACTTTTTTTAAAATATCTTTTGGAACAATTTTAAGAACATATCTTTAATTTATTTTCAAGTATAAATAGAAGCCCATAGAAACGAATAAACCTCATTCTCTTCTTCTTCTTCTCATTGCCCCACGAACCCTAATTCAAGATGATTTCAACCTAACCTAACCTAACCCTAGCTTTCTCTCTGAAGATGGGTAGCGAAATCACACAAGAAAACAACATGCCCAAATCAGTACCAAATGTTACTCTTCCTTTTGTCATCAAACTTCAAATCAACACCAACTTTCTTGAAGATGAAATCAAACCAGACAAAAACTTCTCTGTTTTAAGAGTCTTTGTCAACCCTAGCAGTAACGTGGACATTCTCTACTGGTCCGCATTCTTGAAGATGAGACTTCCAGAATCAATGCTCAAACCATGTCAAGCATTTCTCAAGTATACTTTGGGAAAAGGTGTACCAGTCAAAGGATACGTTGATTTGGACACAACTTTTGGTAAAGGTGAGAATACCAAAACCATCAAGGTCAGGTACTTCGTCGTTGAGTCGGCACCGTCTTTTTCTATCTTTAATGTTGTTATTGGCTGGCCTGCTCTTAAAGATTTGAAAGCGGTAGTCTCATGGCCAGGCCTCACCATAGAATATCCCGTCGAAGATGGAAAGGTCGGTGTTGTCGAGGCAGACCTCGAGACGGCCAAGAAGTGTCACGATATGTGTCCCTATTTTATTATGTAGTTTATAGGTAGTATTTTCACTTTTCATTCTCAAGAACTAAGAAAAAAGTGTCTTATGTTTGAGCTTAGAAGTAATATCTTTACTTTACTTTTCAGAATGTTTTTAGTTTCTCTACAATGATAGACATAAATGTTTCACTCTGTCTAGCAACTATTAGTAGAAAAGTTGAAATTGAGTATGATAATTATCTTTAATGTTGATCAAACATGTTATTCAACTTGTGTTCTTTTAGATTTGCAGGTTTTGATCTTTGTTTTTATGTTTTTTAAGCCAGCTTTTAGTTATAGAAAACATAACTTGTTTGTTCTGTTTTGTGATGTTCTAACATGTTTATTGAAACTTCGATGTTTTATAAACCGAACTGGACTCAAACCGGTGTGACCCTTGGGTCACGATGCGCTCAAACCAAAATAAAGTCACAATCAAACTACCAAAATAACCAAACTTTAGTTGAGGTCCGTAGTTGAATCGCCAATTCAGTTTCTAAAGAACATCAATGTTTTATAAACCGATCTGGACTCAAACCGGTGTGACCCTTGGGGCATGATGCACTGAAAATCACAATCAAACTGCCAAAATAACCAAACTTTAGTTAAGGTGGGTAGTTGGACCGTCCAATTCGGTTTCTAAAGTAATGTTAAGCACTGTCTTGATTTTATAATGGATTGCCAATAATACTTCACATCTGCAGAGGGTATCCTCCGGCAGATCTTACACACTTAGACATTTAGTTTAGGAGCACATACCATTGGGGGTATCAACACCTCCTGCAGGTTCTTGGTGAAATGCATACCATTGCATCTTTCCAGCACCGACATCTGAAGATACAAAATATTGTTTGTGTCCTAAGAATACTCGGTACCTTCAACCAAGAAGTTCAAGTGAGCTTCTCAACTTGACATGATAAAATGATGGCCGGCAAGTATAGTTAAATAGGGATTATAGTTAGAGAAATGGCCAACTCACCCAACCGATTCAATGTCAGGTGGCACAAAGTCTGCTATACCAGTGTAACAGGTATATCCAGAGTATGTAGCTTCTGTTGCCCCAAATAACTTTGTCCGCACCTATTCACAAAATAATACAATTAAATAATAAAGACATTAAATTAAAAGAATGACATGTAATTGGAGGAACAAAGCTGAAAATAAATTGACATACACATGTGCTATTGATTATGCTGAGTATACATTATGTGTTATCAAGTATAAAAGACTAACTTTTTTCTTGAAGATATTTATACCATAAGCAATTTTGTTAATTCCTCTGATACAACATTTATACCGTAAGCAGTTTTGTTAATTCATCTGATACAACATTATGTGTTATTGATTATGCTGAGAATACAATTACTTGAGATTTTTTAGGGAGCCTAGAGAGAAAGGGAATGGGCAACTTTGTACAGGAGGGTGGGGGGAGGGAGGAGAAAGGGATGATAAACTCCCACCTTGTTTTAATGTCCAAAACCTTACAATTTGGGGAAGCTTAAAAAAAGGAGTAACAGGGGTTTGGGAGAGTATTTAAAATTTCCTTCAAACTCTTCCCCTAAGTTACTATATAGTAACTTAGGGTTTGGGAGGTATTTGGCCAAATACCTCCCTGGGTCCTTTAATTTACACGTTTGTTTCAGATAGGTCCTTTGAGTTTCTAAGGTTTCAGATAGGTCCTTTAAGTTTCGAGTTTGTTTCGGATATGTCCTTTAAGTTTCTAAGGTTTCAGATAGGTCCTTTAAGTTTCGAGTTTGTTTCAGATAAGTCCTTTCTATTCAACTATTTCTCTAACACAAAAAGGACCTATATGAAACAAACTCGAAACTTAAAGCACTTATTTGAAACCTTAGAAACATAAAGGACCTATCTGAAACAAACTCGAAACTTAAAGGACCTATCTGAAACCTTAGAAACTTAAAGGATCTATCTGAAACAAACATGAAACTTAAAGGACCCAAGGAGGTATTTGGCCTATAGAAAACTATGAATAAAAGAAAGAATTTCATAAGACCTTGGACCAAATCCCATCTGCTCCAACCAAGAGATCTCCATCATATTTCTGACCATTATCCAACACCACTGTTACCTACAAGTGATAAACCAAATATTGTTTAAAAGCTTCAAAAATACCTATGTTTGCAATATGAGGAGAATCTTCAATAAAAGCTTTATTTGATTACCTTAGTTTCATGATCAATGAAATCAACAACATTACTACCATTCATAATGACATCATCCCCGACTGCGCGAGCAAGAATCTCTTGCAAAGCCATTCGACTAATAACTCTAGTAACTGGAAGCCCCCGTTCTGCTGCGGGAGTGAAAGTATCAAACTTAATGTACCTGATAACCAAACTTAATATCAATTCACAGTAGTAGATGCTAATATTTCATACAATAAACCTTAGGATACGTCTTCAGTTGATATACAATATTAAACAAGATAGATTCTTATGTAAGTAAGAAATGTTGTTTTACGTCCTTTTGGATTATATGTTGGAACTTGATCTTTTGGATTATTTGTTGGAACTTGATTTATCCTATTGTTACATGCATTTGTCGAGATTATAAAATTGTTACATACATTTATCAAGATTATAAAATAAATAAAAAATGCTCAGCCAGGCTTCTATACCATTTATGAATAAATTTTGCCAGCTTTCAATTTTATTTGTGTATGAAACGTAGTCAATTTATGTATATTGATCAAACTGTAGGTTCACAACTATTTTAGACCCTGAACTCTTACAGTACAGATAAAATTTTGTGCGATTCGTGGCAAACAAAACAAACAAAGTTAATGTCAACTCAGCAGGCAATGTTTCGAAATTCATGTTTAAACTTTTGCCACAGGTTTGTCAGCAAAATAGAAGTTGTTCAAACAGGTATATTCTGTTTACTAAATTAACTGAAAAATAGGTACGCTACAGTTCCCATAAACACAAAAATGAGTTGAATTTAATTTGTACTTAAAGCCATATTAGTCATATCACAGTAACCTGTAATCATAAACTAAACCAATTTTTATATCATGGCAAGAGAGGAAGAGTAAGAAGAAACTGAAATCACTGGTATGTCACCTGATTGAACTTACCAAGACCCAGAAACGCCATCCACAAGCCCATTGATTCTATCACCTGTGATGCAACCAACTCTCATAACTTCTTCAGCAACATCCATATCTATTGCTTCCAAAGCAGCCAGAGCATTGCTTTGTATCTGAATTGGACCTCTATATTGTCCCTCCCCTCTTATAGCACTCAAATCCTTCTCAAAAACCACTACCTCAAACCCTTTTCTCTTAGCAGCCAAAGCAAAAACCAAACCACCAATCCCTCCACCAGCCACAAGTACCTTAAGCTGCTTCTTCTGAGGAGTTTGATCCTCATCAATCTTAGCTACACTATGCGTTGACTTTGAGACAGAAGAAGGTGCTGCATGCAATACTGTTGCTTTGACTTGCATCAGTTTCTTCCTCTGCTTGATTGTTCTGTTTCCATAGCTCAGAAAAGGATTTGAGAAGTGGGTTCTTGAGAAAGCTGCCATTGGGGGATTGAGACATTTGTGAGACAAAGTAGAAGCCATTGTTGGAGTTTGTTAATGTTAAAGAAAACCAATAACAAACTTTGTCCAATAAATATAAGATTAGATCATAGCTTAAGCTTAAGGTTGTTGAAGATAAGAAGTGAATGCATGAATAAAAAATGGGGTGCACGCATTAACATAATAACATTGATTTATGTTAGTGGAGTTAATAAGAGACATCGATTGATGATGACAAAGAAGAGAAAACGTGGTGGTTTATAAGAGACATTGATTGATGACAAAGAAGAAAAAATGTTCACCAATAATAGAGAAAGTATAGCCATGTGGCAGTGTGTTTGTGAGCTCAGTGGCTATTGGTTAGGCTTCTGTGACAACAGACAGATTTAGATTTTTGGAACCTTAAATTGTTGTTGTGGTACACGTGGTACTAGACTAGTGGCTAGTTAACCCCCATAAAGAATATAGTAGTCAGATAGGGAAGTGAAACCGACTGTTAGATAAAATATTCATTCAAGTTGATGAAGACAGATCAAGAACCACCACCTTGATTAAAAAATAAATAAATGGGAAATTGTGTTGATGGAATGAAGAATTTGTCTTCTTATTAGTAAGTGTTAAATGTATTGTTTTCTTGAAAGTTAATTGGTCTTGTACAATAAGGGTAAACACGATAAAAATTGAAAAGGATGATATATAGGCTTTGTTTGCGATTTTGGAGGGGAAGGAAGGAAAAACTTTTGGGGGACAAAATTATAGCAGAAAATTGAGAAATCTTTTAATACAACTTTTTAGTTTTCCAAATGAGGAGGGTTTTATATTTTGAAGAAAAATAAGCCTCTCAATATCTTCTATTTCTTCCACTTACTCCTTCCTTTTTTTCCAAGCCTTTCCTTTCTTTTTCCTCCAAATTCGTAAACAAAGCCATAGTGAAACTACAGTTTACTATAAATCAAGTTTCTTAAGCACATGTGCTTTGGTAAACATGTATAGAGCGATAGCTAGTCCCACATCAGACATTTGAGAAGCTTAGAGAGCTCAACCTCCATTATAAATAAAGCTTACAACAATCCCTTAAAAAAGAAAAACTTTAATAACAGACTATTTGGCTTTGTGTTGGTGTCTATGATCTTTAATAATGCATTGTGGTATTCATATCATTGCAAAAAGTGTTTAATTTCACTTTTTTAAAGTTATAGAGATCAATTCAATACTGCGTAGTTTGTTTTTTTAAATGATTGTAATTGAAAGCAATGTAGTTTTTTCGAAAAAGCCTAAAATAAGTATTTTTATTTTTTCAAAAAACTATTTTGATTTTTTTTTGAAGGAACTATTTTCAAAAAACTATTTTGATATTTATTTTTTAAACTAATTATGCTGGTATACCATTTCCTTCAAAAAATAAATAAAGTATTTCTAGTTTTCTAAAAAAATAAAAAAAATAGTTTATTAATTTTTAAACTAATTTCCTTATAATTAGGGACGGAATTAAGGTTATGTTTACGGGTGTAAAATAACCACCCATTACATTATTGGATTGGATTAGGCAAACCCATTAATTTTTGGGTTGGGTTGGGTTACCCAAATTATTTTTTTGTATTTTTGTTAATATTAAATGACTAAATGACAAGTCATCATATTTTTTATAAAAATTACTCAAATTTTGTATTTTCTTAAGAATACTATGTAACCTATTTTCATTGTATTTTAGCATCATAAAATAATAAATGAAAATATCAAATAATAAATTTCATCATAAAATACTTGCAACAAACTAAAGTTGCATGACATAAGACTGTTTCAACAACAAAATAATCAAAAAGTGCAACATCTTAATTTGTAACTCTAGCATGCTTTAATTTTCAATATAGATGATACTTGTGTCAATATTGAAAATTAGACTTCATTTATGATCAAAGCTTTTGGTATTCTCTTTTGTTCCTATGAAGATATAATTAAAATGTGGGTATTATTGATTAAGTGAGTTTATTGGGTCTGAGTCTGGTTTATCTGAAACCCGTTATTTTTTATGATTTTTTTATTTTTTAAAATCATACCCACCCAATGACCTTGTCCAACCCACATTTTTAGGTTTTTTGTGTGGGTTTAAGCGGGTTTTTCGGATAGATCCAACTGTATATAAGTAATTTTTGTTTTAAAATCCAATAAAAATAATTTTTTTGTTGGTAAGCCTAAAACGATGACCCACTAACAAAAGATGAGAGTGTTAAGAGTGTGTATTGATTTTGTAAGTTGCTCTATTTATAAATCTTTAGCTAGTCACATGAATATGCGTGTTTTGACGGTTACATTTCTATGGCATAAGGGTCAGTTCAATGCTTCGTGGTTCTTTGTCGGAGTAGGTGATCTGGTAGCTGCATTTGGGGAGTTAAGATCATCTCCATTTCTTCCATTTGAAAAGATAGAGACACAAAAAGGTTTGAAAAAAGTAAAAATAATTAATGATGGTGAAACTCATTTAGTGATAGGACCCACTATCTATTTTTTTTGTCTATCTCTCCAAATCATATACCCTATTTATTTTGTCAAATGAAGATGATCCTAACCCGCATTTAGATGTCTTGTTAAGTGTTATCTCCATGAATGTACTCAACATATGAGGATTTAGACGTATCCCAGTCTAAACACATTAATTTCATTCATCTTTTACCACATTATAGTAGACTTGGTTTTTTCCAGTAAAAAAAATAGACTAGGCTTTTTTAATGAAAAGGTCTAACTTTTATATTTAATAAATGATATTTAAGTAATTTTACTATAAAAAAAAATTATTGAAAATTTTACTAAATTATTAACTAATAGAATATCATCAAATTAACATTTGTATCCATATTAACTAATAAGTAGTTAGAAATATCTTTTTTATTTTATCCGCAAATATCCGTTATTGTAATTTGGTACTTCAAATGGTTTTTTTTTATTACTAGCGAAAAGACGGACACTCTGTGCCCGTCCTTCCGCTCTTTTTATTGCGCTAACGTTTGAAAATTATGAACGGTATTTTTTTTATGAAATTTTTTTTTGATTAAAATTAAAAATATAATTTTTTTTTAATGACACGAACAATAATCTTTATTATAGAAAAAGTTGTTTAAGAGTTTAATTGAAATAATGAAAAAGTAAGTATAAATATACTCATTTAGTTTGTTATACTTTTTAAATTATAAAGGAAAAAAAAAACAGATATACATATATTCATATTTGTTTGTTACATTTGTTTTAATATTTAAATTTATTTTTATCTATTTATCACGTGTATTTAAAATTAAGGGTATTTTTAGAAAGAAAAGTCAAATCCAAAAATGTACTGAAAGGATAATTTTTTTTTTTTAGATTAATCTTTCGGTTGTTGAGAAAAGGAATTCTAATAACCTAAAGTTGGTTTAAAAATTGTTTCAAAAGAAATGGAACCAGAGGTAACAATTTCCTAGAGCCACTACGTACGTACTGCCCACCAAAAAATCCTCAAGGAACACGTCTTGAGTTGGTGCGTGTGTTTCCATACGTTAGTAGCACAAATGTTTTCAACCGCTTTTCAGCGTAGCGGTTACAATCCTTTGTCAAAACTCCTTCATCACTATTCAAATTTCAAACTCTCTTTCTCTCTCTGAAGAAAACATGTCAAAATCCTTTTCCAACAAACCAAGAATGAATCATACCAGAAAACATGCCAATCTCATTTTCAAAAAACGACTTCACATTCACAAGAACTAATTTTCCTCTTCCTTTTGTCACCAAACTCAAAATCCACGACTGGACCAAAAACTGGAACGTTCTTAGAGTCTCCATCAACACAGGAAGTCCAGCAGACATTCTCTACATGTCCTTATTCTCAAGATTCGATCTATCCGAATTAATGATCGAACCATGTGATGCATATCTCAAGAGTGTAATTGGTTTTGGACAACATTTGGTACCAAACCGAATGTGAAAACCATCCAAGTGTCATTGATGATTCGCAGTCTGCTAGACCTAGTGCTTATAATGTTGTTATTGGCCTACCTGCTCTTTAGGATTTGAAAGCAGTAATCTCCATGGAAGACCTCACCGTCGAATTTCCTGTTGGAAATGGAAAGGTGGGAGTTGTCAAGGGCGATCTCGAGATGGCAAAAAACTGTTGTAGAATTGAGGTTACTCTTCCTATGGTTATTAAACTCCAAATCAACAACAACACTGTTTTAAGAGTCTCTGTCAATGAGGGAAGCAGCGCGAACATTCTCTACTGGTCCGCGTTCTTGAAGATGGGACTGGAAGAGTCAATGCTGAAACCATTTGAAGGATTTCTGAAGGGTACTATTGGTGATGGTGTGCCGGTCAAAGGATACGTTGATTTGGACACAACATTTGGTAAAGGAGGGAATGTGAAGATGATTAAGGTAAGGTACTTGGTCATTGATTCTTGGTCTGTTTATAATGCTGTTATTGGCTTGCCTACTGTTGCTAATTTGGGAGCGGTGATCTCAACGTTGCACCTCACAATGAAATATCCACTTGGAGATGGAATGGTCGGAGTTGTCAAGGCAGACCTCAAGATGGCCAAAAAGTGTTATGAGATGTGCCCTATGGCTATTTAGGTGTTTCTTTCAATTTTCAACAACTAAGAAAAAATGTCTTATATATCTTAGGACATAGGAGTAGTATGTTTACTTTTCAATTTAAAGTTTGGTAAAGTTTATCTGCAATGATTGGCGCAAATGTTGCAGTTTGTGTAGCAACTATTGGTAGAATTGCATGACAAAACAATTTCTTTGCTGCTACTTAAAATTTTAATCAACTTGTGAATGCAGCAAATAGTTTATGGTACTTTTGAATCAATTCCTTTGTCTTTTATGTAAATTTCAGCTTTTTATTTAGTTGTAAAACACAATTCATTTGTTCTGTTTTCTCATGTTCTATCGTGTTGATTAAAATCATTGTGTATGTCTTGATTTTATATTGGATTAAGAACTAAGAATGCTTATTAAACTCCATTTAAAAGATATTTAGTTTAGGAAAATATACCGCTAGGGTCACCTAAACCTCCAGCGGGTTCTTCGGTGACTAAATGCAAACCATTGCATCTTTCCAACACCAACATCGGAAGATACAAAGTATTGTTTGTGTCCTAAGAATACTTGGTACCTTCCACCAATGAAGTTCAAATGAGCTTTTCAACATGACATCGTGACATGATTTTACACACTAACAAAAATGTCTTGTTTACCCTCCAAACCGAGAAATTGTCATGAAGTAGCCTGAAAGTGCAACATAAATCTTCAAAGGCAAAAACAAATGGAGTTGAAAATTTGGAGAGAAGAAATTCAAAACCAGTTGCAAAACCTATTATTTCTTCTGCTAAGCTTCAGTTGCCATTAGTGGTTCGTTTGCTGTGGGCTCTTTTTCTTGCAAAAGAGGTGTTTGTCAAGGTGGTCCTTTGTCTCTTCTTTTTCGCATTGCTAAGGATGTTCTTAGTAGAGGTGTTTCTTGTGATTCCATGTCTCCCTAAAGGTTTATATTTATTTCAATGTGTGTGTCAAACTTAGGCTTAGAGTAAGTCTGTATATAGCCACGATGGTAAATGTAATCATCTCAATATCCACGAGGTGTAAGAATTAGGGAATGTTTATGAAAGTTAATCCCAACCATGCATGAGAAGTAGCATATCATTTAGAACTCAGAAATGTGCATTGAAAACGATTTTTGGCATGTTGCAACATATGTGAACCAATACATGGACTTCTATGATTTCCTTGATTTCCACATATGTGAATCGATTCATGGACATCTCCCTAGTTGCTCCTTTATAAAAAAAAAAAAATAAATAAAAACTTAATAAACAAAACAATCACCCTTAGAAAAACTTGGTCTGTTTTTTTATCTGTATTTGAAACCAATTTGAAAGAGTTTAAGTTGGATGAAACCATTTTACTTTTATAAACAAGTAGATGATCCCTCCAGTAGAATTTACATGCATCTAATGAAACCTGGTTTGAAACCAGGGAGTTTATAGGAATCACTCATCAAGAAACAGCACGAGACTTGGAAGATCTATGGAGAAGAGCTGCAAAATTTGTTGACGAAGACAAACCATGTAACAAGCGACAAAGGGGTGATTATGAAGGCATTTTTTTGAAGAACTGGTAATTTTGATTGATGTCTTTATCGTAGTTTTTAATTAATCTCCTCACCTTCTCTAAACGCTTTCTTTTCATAAATAATTTTTTGTGATGGCAACAGATCTTGCATGCATACATACTCAATATGGAAAACTATTCATATCAGGGCCGTCTTAAAAATTTTGAAGGCCCCGTTTTAATTTTAGAAGTTGGCCCCCCAATAAAAGACAAACCAAAAAAACAATTTTTTCATG
>Ga0099826_10000579_pt1 | contig 18449 bp, 15 predicted proteins | sample Mtrugardesep15_FD_76830 | JGI IMG/M metagenome (GOLD analysis project Ga0099826, IMG submission 76830) | Root nodule microbial communities of legume samples collected from California, USA - M. trunc garden sep15 | ecosystem: Host-associated > Plants > Roots > Nodule | place: USA: California... | reverse complement strand
CGGTACACTCATTCTTTAAATTAATAACTAAATTAGTTGTTTTTTGAAGATAAATATTTTTTTTATCACTTATAATTATAAAAACTAAATCTTATTCATCAAAAGTGTCAACGAAATAAAATTATTATTTTTTTGAATTTTTATCACTCATAATTGAGAACATTGATTATTTTTTACGATAATATGTAAAAAAAATTACAATAATTTTTATAAACAATGAAATGATGTAAATATTGACAAATAGCTATTTATTACACAAAAAAGAATCATTTATTTATAAAATTATGAAGGAAGAATACCGGTACACCTCATTTTGTGAGTGTACCGTAGAAGCTCCCATATATAAAATATTGTCATTATAAATTTATAATCAAACTTTTGTAATTTTATTGTAATTCAGCTTCTTTTGCTTGATGTTAGAATTTGGTTGTTAAGAGTTTTCAATTTTTATTATTGATACCTAGATTATTTTGTGAAATTATGCTCTATTTAGATTAGGTCATTTGAGTTTATCTACCGACATTATTTGTTTATCAAAACAAATAGCTTATAACGTGTTCATAATATAGTTTAGTTACGAATTGTGAGGTGGTGAATAAATGATAATTATTCTGCAGATGAGAAAGAAGATGAAATTCAAATTGGGTTCCCAACAGATGTAAAACATGTGGCACATATTGGATCGGATGATCCATCAGCAAATGCACCAAGCTGGGTACTATTTTCGTTAATCTCTCATATTTTCGTTAATCTTTCTCATAAAGCCTTATTATGTGTGGAATTTGAAATTTTATGCAGATGAATGAATATAAATCAACAAACCCATCTGGAGCAGAAAAACCTACCCAGCCACCAGAAGGTTTACATATATTTCTCTTAGACATAAACACAACACAACATTGTCTCTTCTTAAAAACTATTTTTTTGTTTTTGCAGAGCGTAAGAGCAAACCATCAAAACCAAAAGAAAAACCGTCCAAGATCCGACATCTAATACCAAAATCAAGGCATGAATCAATCGACGATGAATCCAACGCAACAGCTAAGAAGAGCACACGCCGCCAACATCGATCATCAGACCCATCTGCAGACTCCACAACATCTGCAGACTCCTCAACCCACGATTCATCCGCCGGTTCACGGCACAGGCGACACCGTCGTGGCTCTGATTCAGTGCCGCCCGATGCTCCACAACCAGGGACCAAAACCCATCGGAGAAAACCAAAGACTTCTGAAGATGGTGGTTCAGTGCGGAAACCCAATTCAAGGAGATCTTCTAAAGGAGATTCGTTAACCGATATTTCTCTTTCGGATTTCGAATCTGGGTCCTTGCCAGAAACTGCAAATGGACCTAATTAATAGAGTTTGAGTTTAATATTTAAAGAGAAATGCTAACAACACACTTTTTAACACATACTTTCTAACACACTCTCTTTAATTGGTGTTTCACCAAATCGTGTGAAAAATATGTGTTAGAAGGTGTGTTGCTTCATATTTAAATTAGATTGGAGCGGGTGAGAGAGAGTAATGTTATTGTTATTATGTAATACAATAATTAATCACAAATTTTAATTTTAGGGAGAGAAGAATGAAAATTAATCGTTGCTTGCTTTGCTTTGCAAGTGTAAATTACAAATTTTGATGTCTTGTAATGGGGTGTGGTGTCTCCCTTCAATCCTTTGATTTTTTTTCTTTCTAAAAAAGATCAAAATATTCCTATTTTCAAATTGAATTTCCATAACTCTTTATATTATGTCATTTCCTTTATCTCTTTCATTCCTATTTCTTCATCTTCCTCCTTCATTCTACTCCATTTTCTTAATTGCAATAAACCCCTTTAGCTTCAATTGAAAATAAAATATCCTTTGGACAACAAAACCATCAATCTATCGCAAGAAATCAACACTCGTTAACTTAGTTAACGTATAAACATTGTGAAACAATATAACAATGAATTTAATGTGATTTTAATATGCTTTAGACTTGTTAATTTTGAGTTTTTGTTGTTAGTTCGATTGACAAAAGCAGAAAATCACTTAAACACATAAAATCACTTGTCTATGAATTATATTATTAAAATCACTTAAGGATTCAGTTCAGCCGTCTTTATGAATTATCAGTGCATAAGGAGTGTTCGGTAGAGGATATGGCGAGAATGGGGTGGGAGGAAGGCGACAATGGGTGGGGTTGAAGGCGTCGTTTGTTGGCATGGGAGGAGGATAGTGTGAGGGAGTGCACGACTTTATAGAATAACGTTATTTTGCTGGAAAATTTACAAGACTATTGGCGTTGGTTGCTTGATCCTATACATGGCTATTCGGTTCGTGGGACTTACTGTTTCCTAACAGCTATAGATGAGCAGGTGGTCGTTGGTACAAACAATGACGTGTGGCACAAATTAGTTCCGACAAAAGTTTCTCTTTTTGCTTGGCGTCTCCTGAAAGATAGAATTTCGACAAGATCAAACTTGGTGCGCCGACAAGTTCTTCAATCTAACGACAATTTTTGTGTTGGAGAATGTGGTTCCTTTGAGACGACAAATCATCTTTTCATTGGATGTGATTTGTTTGGGAACGTTTGGTATTTAATATGTCATTGGCTTGGTTTCTCTTTTGTTTCTCCAGGATCCATTAAGGATCACTACATACAGTTTATTAATTTGGCGGGTTTGCCAAGATCTTCACACTATTATCTTAAGGTTATTTGGCTTGCTTGTGTTTGGGCAGTTTGGAAGGATAGTAACAATCGTGTCTTCAAAAATGCCGTAATTGATAAGAGATTTTTTTTTTAATGGAAAGTGACCATTTCAAAGGTAGGTTTTCCTTCCATGATCACCTTCCCACATACGTGTGACATATAATTGGAGTTTAACGATGATTGTCTTACCTCCACCACCACTCTTCTTGTATGTTCACCAAAAACCGCTCCCCCAACATCTAAGACCATTTATAATTTTTTTCTTCTTTAAATCACTTTATTTCTTAAAATAATTAAAATAATATGATTTTTAAATAAAAAACTGAAACATCCCTAAAAAAACTGATACTTTTTTATATTGTATGATTTTCGGCGAAAACATGATTTAATTGGCCAAATATAAAATTGTGATGCTTTCTTGATAAAAACTATCGTTGTATTTAGCATCACTCATAAATAAAACCCCAAGAATATTGTTTTGACTATGAATTAGATATTTTCCTATCTTCAATGTTCATAGTGCATTGCATACCCTCCCATGGTTTGAGACCACACTCACAATCACACTTCGTGGATTTATAATGATTTTTCTCAATTCTTAATCAGCTGCTTCAACAAGTTTAATATCAAAGTATTTTCAATTGATGAGATTTCATATACGAAGTAATAACTAGTATTTTATCTTCATTAGTATAGGTGTAATAAAAGGAAAAAGATAAATATGTATCATATACTTCCGTAGATCAATATTATATTGTAAAATAAAATAAAAACACTTTTTAGATTTATTGAGTAAGTAGTATATCTAGTTTATATTATAAATCAGATACACTAGTTTTCAATCAAAACTGTTTTTTTAATAATAATGACATGATGAAGTATATATTTTGATTCGAATCTATCTTTTCAGTAAATTTTTGTTCAACCTTGTTAACAAAAATTATTTACCAAAATTATATTTTTTGTCCAATATTTTTTTAATGTCATACCTCACATCTCCCTTTTTCCATTGTCATGAGTTCATCATGTCAATCATCGTCATGTTTGATGTTAATGTACACTCTTAATTTGTAAAGTGTTATGCTAAAAAGATAGTAGTGCACTTTACTATTTTTCTTGTGTTTTTGTTAGAACTTCAAAATGTTGTGTGAATTATGTGGAGATCTACTTTGAAGCATTAGAAACAAGAGCATGGGATACTACTATTGTTTTTACGAAAGAATTACTACTCTTTTTTTTTAGGGAAACTAGCTCAATGCATTTCATTTATAATAATAGATTCAATACAAGATGGAATACAAAAATAAGTAGCGGGATTAGCTAGAAATGTTGCCTCTTCTGTAACCGCATGAGCAGCTGCATTTGTTTGTCGCCTATAAAACTCCACCCTAAAATTTGTAAAGAAAGTGGTAAATAGAGATTTGCAAGAGGAGATAATATGACCAAACTCGAAGACATCTTCTCTGCAGGAATGGAAAGCAGCACGAGTAATTTTAGAATCAATCTCAAAATCAACATTGTCGAAGGACATGTCGCTAAGCCATTGGAGAGCTTCAAACAAACCTAATGCTTCGCCAACCTCTACCGAAAAACACTAGGAAAACTGATCATCCTTGCTAAAACAAAAATAGCATCTGCATCATGAAGACATATACCAATTCTTGTGCGATTTTAGGAAGAAGAGAAAGCAACATCAACATTATATTTAAGCCGACCTGGGGCCGGTTTCTGCCAACCAACCGGATGTGTGTCAGACGTGCTTGCCTCGTTGGAAATAGAGGTTGCACACAGTGTTTATGCAATTAGCGTGCCTTGTTGCCCTACGGGAATATTTGCAAGCTTCCACTCGGTTACCATAACGCGTGCTTGTTCTACAACTATAGCACAACCTTCTGTAACGTCCTCCCATACCTTAAGATTTCGATGCTTCCACAAGCTCCACAAAACTGCAACAAACAAGTATTTCTGCTCAGCAGACACAGTATCAACAAGCCGAAAAATAGTCTCAGCAGCAGAGGTAGTAGAAGAACACGCAGTAAGGATATGAGACCACAAACCAGTCATATGTCAAACTTGCATAGCAGAAGGGCAATCGAAAATCAAGTGAGCAAGATCCTCATAACCAGAGGCACCACTAACACATTGTGTAGGACAGTGAACGCCTATATCCTGGAGTCGGACTCTAGTACGTAGACAACCCTTGCACATCCTCCAAACTAAATTACGTACCTTAGGTGGTACCTTCAGATTCCAAATGCCTGACCAAGATCCAGGAAGATGAAGGTGAGAAGAATCAATAAGTTCTTCAACACATAATCTATACCCACTTTTCACATAATATTTACCGTGCCTTTCTGCCTTCCAAATTAAACGATCTGGTTGCACATGAGCGATTAAAGGAGTACTCATTATTTTATTTGGCAAATCAGCACAAAAAACTAGTCTGACAACTGTCTCATTCGATCTCTTCTCATTGGGGACCATCAAGTTATCAATAGTAATATTACAGACATGGTGTGCGCCCACAATATTACCATCAATGCACTCGCCATTGAGTAACCATGGCTCACTCAAAATGGGGATAGATGTGCCAGCACCAATGCTCCAACGAGCTCCTCCACGAACAATGAACTGTGCGCTAAGGATACTACGCCACACATAACTAGGATTGTGACCAATAGTGGCGGTGAGGTAAGATTTGTTTGGGAAGTAGCGAGCTTTAAATAAACGGGAAACAAGAGTCTGGCTCCGTTAATAATTTCCAGCCTTGTTTGCCCAACATAGAAAGATTAAAAGTCGAAAGGTCTTTAAAGCCCATACCTCCGTGAACCTTGTGCATAGATAATTTCTCCTAGCTTAACCAATTGATACCTCGCTGAGATGTACGACCGTGACCCCACCAGAACGAATTCATCATCTTTTCAATCGTGTTGAGAAGGGTAGTAGGCAATTGAAAAATACTCATCACATACGACAAAATAGCTTGCAAAACAAACTTAATCATAACTTCACACCCAACTTTTGATGAACACTTACTACTCTAAGAATTAATTTTCTGTCACACACGATCCTTAATATAAGCAAAGGTAGACTTACGATTCCTTCTAATAATGGCCAAGAAAATTGATATATGAATTGGAAAAAAAAATGTCATTTTTGTAAAATAAAATTGTTTAACAGAGTTAAAAAAAACTAATAGAAAAATATTAATTCATATCAAAATGTATAATTCAACATTTTTTTTCACTACCAAAAAAATATATATAATTCAACATTTTTCAAAAGGTCCCGTGAACTTAACTCTATTATAATCAACGACAATTTATAATATATATTTATTTTTAGGGGAAGTGAGAGTAATTTACTCTACCAATAACCGTGTGCCACACAATAGCAATGACAGCATGTAGCAACGTGGCATTAATATATTGGTGGTAATGTGCAACCTCTTGTCCACGTAAGACATAGCCACGTGAATTTCCAAATTTACCCATTTCAGCTATATAAAACCTTATACTCAGTCAAGTTAAGAAGAAGTACCATTCTCCAATTCACAATTCTGATATGTCAGTCATTTCTACTGTGACCATTGTCATCAATTTTGCCTTTCCTCTATTCCTCAAGATCCTTAAGTTGGGGGGTTATCATCCTCCTGATAGAGTAACCTTTACTACACTTTTCAAAGGTCTTTGTCTTAACGGTGATAATCATCAAACACTTCACTTAAAAGTGATGTTGGAAGCTCATCTTCAATTTTCATACCACTCAAATCTAACGTGAAATGGGATTAACCATTAAATCAAAGAGGAAGATTGGTTGGAGATCAAGTTGATGGGTTTTGGTCTTATTGAAGACATTTGTGTCATGTAGCTTCTTTAAAAATCTGTTTCGGGCGGGACAAAACAGTAAACAAACACAATATTAATTGAACAAATGAGTAGCGGAAGAAACATCAAGAGGGACCGAATTGCAGCTAACTGCCCCATGTGTCACAGCACTAGGTGCCATGATTCGGTAGCGGGTTAACTTGCACCTTCCAATCTTTGAAAGACAAGATATTGGCTTCGATCAACTTCTGGACTTCAATCTTCAAATAAAAACAGTGGTCAACGTCATGACCTGGTGCCCCTTGATGGAAGACACAAGAGAGGTCAGATCTATACCGAACCGACAATCTTTCAGGCACCCGAGGAGGCGCTCTGGTCTGGACAAGGTTCTTCTCAAACAAAACGGGAAGCAGCTCTGCATATTTCGCATATTTCATAGGAATTAGATCATATTGTGGCGCCCTCTGAACATGATTCTGTGGGGCGACCTGTTGGGGAGCCTATTGTCGAGGCTGTTGTTGATACCGTTGTTGATATTGTTGTTGGGGTCTTTGCTGGAACTGTGGCTGATTCTGTGCAACTGCCAGCAGAGCTACGAGGGTATTTTGCACAAGCCTCTTCAAGGTGGTTTTCATTAATTAGAATTCTGTGTAATCAGGTGGTCTAGAGAGAGTAACGCTTAATAATACCATGACTAATGGATTATGTAAGAGTAAAGTGGTGGATGAAGTTATGAATTTTTGGAAGAAATGTATTCCAAAAATATGATTCCTAATGCCGAGAAATTCATCAGAGTCCAGTTGTTGGTGGAAAAGAGCGTTGATCTCTCAAACTAAATGATACATCAGTTTCTGCGGTAGGAGCTGATGATGGTTCTATGCAAAATTTGAGCCAGATCAGCAACTCCTTTTAGAAAACTTTGGGCCTTATCCATGAGCTTTACCACCTCACCGTCTGCACTTTCAACGTTGTCTTTCAAATGCCACTGCACTTTTTATAGGTCTTTGTCTTAACGGTGATGATCAGTATACCCTGCGCTTTCATGATGACTGGCAAAGCGATTTCATCTCTGTTAGCTATTGTCTGGTACGAATCAAAGGGAAGATCGTCAAAGTTGATGTGGTAACGTACATCACTGTTGTTGATAGTCTATGCAAAGATAAATTTGTAAATCATCTGTGAGATGAATTAGTTTTTATTATTTACTATTTTGTTCAATTTGATATTGTAACTATAAAAATGGTTGATTTTTAAGTCTTGAAACAATTGGTCTCATTTTTTGTCCATTGTATCGTTGATCTGTTTCATCAACTTTTAAGATATTTTATCATGCAATGACCATTTTGTGTTTCTAATAACAAACCACATTGAAATTGACATGATTGTCTGGACTCTGGAATACTTTACTAGGTGACTTAATTGTTATGAAATTTTTATTTACTGTTTACATCCAAGGGGTTGTGCTATGTAATGGCCTCATTGTTGTTGATGCCACAGTTATCTAACATGATTTCTTAATGTATCGACATCCAAGGGCTGACTTACGAGCCTTGTCAATGCAGCTAACCATCTTTCAATAACTTCAATTTACTTTGTTGATTCTAGCGAGGATCTTCCTTGTTACGGCTTATCATTTTGATGCAAAGCAGTATGCCCAAAACTGCCTTGATTGCAGGAAATTTGGACTTCCTTTGTAGCTGTTTTTGTATTGCACAACTCTTTTCATGCCTAACGTTGTGACTTATGAAATACTTATTCATGCTCTCTGGAAAAATAAGAACGATAGCGCATAGAAACTTCTTCGTATTGTGAGAGTATAATTAGGCGCTATGCTTTTCAATATTTTGTTTAAAGTTCATGAGAATTTGATAAATCAAATATTTGTTTAATTGGTTGCAAATAGTGGCCTTGTACTTACTATTCTGTGTATGTATGTTCTACCTCTGATTGAGAGCAACTCTCCAGAGAATATTCAATAAAATTCAGCTGTTGTTCACTTGGTGCTAGTTTCTATCGGAATTTTCAATAAACTTGGTTCTAGTTTCTATCAGAATTTCCATGAGTTATAAGTTGTTTCATAAGATATTCTTGAGAGCTTATGTCATAAATTGTTTCTGTTAGATTGCTCAAATAGTCTCAAAAGTGCTTATGCAAGTAGCTAAGTAACTCAATTTGAAAAGAGGTTTGGTTCAGTTTTTTTGTTAAACGAGTTTCTGTTCATTTGTGGCAGGTGACTGATGTTTTTTTTGGACATTAACCTGGTGAGAGGTTTCTGGTACTAGTACTGGTTCTGCAGTCATGGAGCTTCGTTTTTATTCAATTAAGCAAGATTCTGTGGTAAAGTTGTTGTCATGTGACTGAAAGGTCACGGGTTCAAGTCTTGGAAACAGCCGCTTGTGTAAAACATGGTAAGGCTGCATACAATACACCAAATGGTGGGACCCCTTCCTGGATCCTGCATATGCGGGAGCTCTAGTGCACCGGGTTGCCCTTTTTTTAAGCAAGATTCTGTGGATGGAGAGTCTGTAAATGATTGTGGAGATTCTAACGAATGGGATGTTTTGACGCATTTTGGTTAGATTCAGCGGCTGAGTAAAGATAGATTTGCCACGGCCCAGTTTAACGAATATGGTAATCTGCTAGCTTCTCATGCTGCAGGAAAGATGGTAGAAATATTCCGTGTATTGTATGATGCCAATGCAATGCGTAAAGACAAACGTAGGGTTAACCGTAAAAACAGATTAAGCATGGCAAAGAGGCTACAGAAGGAACTGTAAATGGAGATGGGAAAATTGAGAACGAAGGAGATAATTCTACCGTGACTTGGATCCTTAGAAACAAGTAAAGTCACGGTATACAATGTATAATATTTTGTTTAAAGTTCAAGAGTATTTATGTGAAATGACATATTTGTTTAATTGGTTGCGAAGAGCTATTACTTAATTGTTAAGATGATGCTTAAATTATTTGTTTCATATGATATGCTATAAATAAGGTTGCAACTTATGTGTTTCTTAAGCTAGACATAAGCTATAAAACCAAAGCCATATGAATACTTGAAGGGATTGGTAGAGAAGTCATCTTCACCTGCCACTGTCTTCACATGATCCAAAAAATATTGAATCTATCTTGACAAACTGGTTGATAATGAGAGAATTGGACAAGTAAAGGTGTTATGGACATCAATAATTTGATTAAGCTAGCCTAATGTATCAGGAAATGCTTTGAGTTAATTTCCCCTTTAGGTCTAGAGTTTTATGCTCTGAAGAAAGTTACTTGACAAATAAAGTTGGACAGGGGCATATCTTGTTCACATGTTCATTAGATTTGCATTGCCGTTAGGGAAGAACCATAGTCTTTAATCCTTGCACTATAGTTCTTTGGTTTAGCAGTTGAATATGTAGGTGACTAACTTCTCAAAATTTGCTTTTTGAATTTGTTCAGGAAAACCATTTGTCTTGTGTAATTGTATAAACCAAGAAGCAAAGTCATAGGATCTGCTTATTAGATTCTTCTCAATACTACCATTCTTTGCATAAGATTCATCGTTAGAATTGTTCCATAGGTTATAATCAACGATTCTACCGGCATTCATTATTTCATATCCATCATCTACAATGGATTTCAGGCCTCAGGTCCACATTTAACTATGATTCTATCTGCATTCATTATTTCATATCCATCATTTATAATCTATGATTTTTATCTGCATTCATAGTTTCATAGTCTACTATACATGCTATGTTTATTTAGTTCAAAGGTTGTGCAGTGGCCACATATGGGGAACTATAGTACAGGACGCAGTGTTGTTAATAGGCGGCCATGGCGTGGTGGATTCTTGGACAATCACCATAGGCAATTTGTGAAGGAAGGAGAGGCGGAAAACATCAAAACTGACTACGGTTAGTTTGTGGCAGTTATATATATTTCATAAGTCGGATAGCTGCAGTTGTGTTTTTATTAATTAATTATGTTTGTCAGTTTTGTGTATGTTTGTGTAAGAATAAATAAGAAAAGGCAAGGCATAGTTGGTTATCAAGAGTTATCAAGTGGTTATTTGGGTGGGAGGGAACCAAACTCTTGAAACTTGGTAGGAACAGTGGCCTTGTACTTTCTATTCTATGTATGTATGTGTTCTATCTCTGATTGAGAGCAACTCTCCAGAGAATATACTCAATAAAATTCAGTTGTTATTCATTTTATATATTATCAGTACTAGTTTCTATCAGAATGTCTGCCATGGCGGCTCCATAGGTCTGCAATGCCGTGTTTTTATTGAGGATTTACATGGGAGGATCCCAAGGAAAACAGTGAGTTTTCTTTTTGGTATTTTTCTGCTTATTTAATCTCATTGTTTAAAGATGGGAAGTTTGCTTCTATTGACAGATTTTGGATACTGGTTCAGGTTTATGGATTTGAAATGGTTTAAGGAAATAAGTTTGATAAATGGTATCTAGAGGGGAAGTATTCATTGATCCGGTGCATACTATTTTTTCCTGAAAATGCTACATATTTTGTTTGTATGTTTAATTAAGTTACCTCTAGCGATATGATTTACAAAACATGACCTGTTATGCTTTGGTGATTGTCGATTAGTACTCATGGGTAGATGACTATGTTATAACTAATAAGTGCAATAAAAGGACCAATCAGATATAGATATAGTGATTTGTTCAAATTTCGCAAAACAGCAAATTGCAAAACAATAGTGATTTGTTTCAATTCCTCTACGCTATAGCCACTATTCAACAACGTTGCTTAACACACCGGGTTTTTTGTGTTCTTGCATTGCTTTGTCACGGTATGAGTTGGAAAACTGTTTTCAATGGTGATTAAAAAGTAAAAATGTTTTTGTGCAGGTTGAAGAAGTACACAAGTAAGAAAGCATGACCCTGTGGAAATGTGATAACCAGTTTCAATGTAGCAGACTCATGTTGCCAACCCCCTTTCCCATATGCGTAACTTGACCAACTTAAGTGAAAAGGTCCATCTTGCTCACCACTGAAAGAACATGAAGAAAAGAGATTTTGTTTATCCGAACAATGTAACCGTAGAATCAGACATTAAGAAACTCTGAAGAAACTTGTATTTAACTCGAAAACATCTCCTCCGGAGTTTTTTTCCCTTCCCTTCTATTAAGAAAAAATGTTCCTTGTATCAATACTATCTATTCAGTTTTTTTAATTGGACACATGGCAAAATTTTACCACATATTTTCTCTGCTCTTTCAATCTTGCTATTCATTTTATTCAATCTTTATGCAGCTCTATTGTATATACATGAACAAAAATGATCAACACAGGTGTATATTGATGTGTTTTCTTTTTCGCTGATATGTAGTGGAATGGAACAGATGGGATTTACTGGCTTTGTAGTTACTTGAGTTGGGAACTAAAAGTCTGCCACATTGATAGGAAAGTTGATGAATCAAGACCTATGTAGCACTCACACGACACAAACACATGTGACTATGTTCAATTAATCTATTTTTTCAAATTATTAATGGTGTCAACGTGTCAATGTCATGTAAGTGTTCAAGCTTTATAGATCAAGACCAATTCTGTTACATAGTACTGTATTGAAAAGTTCATATCACGGGTGATAGAGTTGATATGTAATTATCATACTAAGAATTGATAATTTATATATGAAAACATAATTTATATCCAAAGAACAAGATTAGTAAGAACAAAATTATAGATAAATACTAGTTGTAGGCTCAACAACATTTGTAGTTTAATCCTAATTTATAACAATGCTTTGAGTTCTTGGGTTCAACATCTCTCAACAGCTCTCACTGGAAGAACCTCAAGCCACTAGTGTAAATCCTATTACAGTTTTACCCATTATACTTCTGTACATTTTGGGAGACAAGGTGCAAAGAAAGCTCAAATAAACCAAAAAAGATTATTAACTAAAGCACAAGACACTGATAAGAATCTTGATTTGGAAGCAATGTTTCAAATATGCTCTACTAAAACTAGAAAACAAGACAGAAAACACAAACAATTTAAGTAACATGTTTCATGCAAATTTCATGATAAACATCAATACTTTTAGACAATGATAATCAACCTAAATGTTTGTTATGCTAAACAAAGAAGAATAAAACTAGCCAGTCTTGACTACAAGGTTTCCGTACATGCTCTCGAGCTCCTTTAGATGACCCTCAAGAACATCTACATCATTATGCTGGTTATTCTTCTTATCAAGCAAATTTGTAGCCACTGTAATTGCACCATTGATCTTTTCAACTTCTTTAGAAGAGAGTTTTAATTTAACATCCTTATGCTTCATAGCATTCCTCAACTTGTAAACACATTCATCTAATGCATTCATAACCTTCGCCTTCCTTAGGAATTTCTCATCTTCAGCATGATATTCCTCGGCTTCTTGAATCATTTTTTTAATTTCATATGCTGATAACCTTTCTCTGTCATCGGTTATTGTGATCTCGTTTGTATTGCCAGTGGATTTTTCCTTCGCAGAAACAGTCAGGATACCATTTTCATCAATAGTAAAGCATTCTTCCAAGGTCTGCCCATGGGGACCCGGAATGCAAGAAAGAGTAAACATACCAAGCAAATTATTGTCACTAGCTCTTGCTCTCTCACCCTCATAAACCTTAATATCCACAGAGGCTTGGTTATCCTCAACTGTTTTATAAAATTGTGTTTTCTTGACAGGAATGCTAGTGTTCCTCTTAATCACAACATCCATGATATCTCCTTTAAGTAAGACTCCGAGAGACAAAGGTGCCACATCTTGTATTACCAAGTTTGGAACATTTTTAACACCTTCACTCAACAAAGCAGCCTGGACAGCTGCACCATAAGCAACAGCCTCATCAGGGTTGATGCTCATACACAATTCCTTTCCCTTGATAAAATCCTTCAATAGTTGTTGCACTTTGGGAATCCTAGAAGACCCACCAACAATGACAATATCATTTACACTACTCTTATTCATCTTAGCATCATCAAGACAACTCTTAACTATCTTCATACAATCCTTAAAAAAGTCCATGTTGATTTCTTCAAACTTGGAACGCGTAACCAATGAAAAGAAGTCAATACCCTTAAATAAACAATCTACCTCAATGGTAGTGACAGTAGTAAAAGAGAGTACCCTTTTTGCCCTTTCGCACGCAGTTCTCAATCTCCTTAAGGCCCTTGGGTTCCCAGTAATATCCACTTTGTTCTTCCTCTTGAATTCCTGCACAAAGTAGTTGACCATTCGGTTATCAAAGTCCTCTCCTCCAAGGTGAGTGTTTCCTCCTGTGGCCTTAACTTGGAAGACCTTGTCCTTAATTGTTAGGATAGACACATCAAAGTGCCACCACCAAGATCAAAGACAATATTTCTTTCTCCAACACAGTTAATCCTCTTGTCAAGGCCATAAGCAATAGCTGCAGCTGTTGGTTCATTGATTACCCGTATAACATTAAGGCCAGCAATGGCACCTGCATCTATAGTCGCGTTCCGTTGAGAATCATTGAAATAAGCAGGCACGGTAACAAATGCATTGTTTACGGGGGACTCTAAGAATTTCTCTGCAACCTCTCGCATCTTTGTGAGAATCATAGACGATATTTCCTCAGCACAAAAGCGCTTTTCTTGACCCTTGTATTTAACAATAATCATGGGTTTGTCATTCACACCAATGACCTTGAATGGCCACAACTTTATATCATTTTGAACAACAGAATCACTAAACTTCCTACCGATTAATCTCTTAGCATCTGAAAAAATAACATAAATAATTATTTCCCGTCACACATTTTGTCCAGCTAAATAAAATGGATAGCAATCCTACATATAATAACCAAGGTTTTGTCCTCGTGAACTTAACCCTGGAACTTTTTTAAAAGACAGAAAATTTTGTGAGGACGGATTTCTGAATTTTTTTTTTACAAAGACCAAAACTCAAACGAGACATATTTGCAGGAACGAGTGTAATATTTAAGCCTTTATAATATTTCACTTAGAGTGTTGTAGATTTATCTACACCTCATCTATTTAAAAAAATATATATTGATATAGATTATGCATAACACAAACTATGGTCTTTATATTTCTAATCCGAACAACAACAAAAAAAGTACATTTGTATTTTTTTTATATAATAAATTTGTATTATTCTCAAAACAAACTTGTTTGTATAAGAAAATGATTAAAAAAATAACATTTTATAGGACTCAAATTAAAAAGATAAATATTAATTTTAGAAGAAATCAAAACATATTTAAGCTAAATTTAATCAATCTCTACTCAAAGCCTACAACACCACACCACACCACCACAATCATGCCTTTCTTCAAAGTCTTATCTTCTTTCCTAAACTTCAATCTCAAAGCCCTTCTCTCACTCACATAAACTCACAACTGTGATAATGATTTTTCTATTCAATCATTCAACTGCTTGTTAAAAATGAGTAATATCTCTTCCTTCCTCCAATTTAACAGTTTTTTAGTTACTTATCTTTCTCAATTCTCATGAATGAATTCATTGGAAATTAGATCATACATATTTACTTTACTATGACATTTCTCATCGATTGTTACAGCCACTTTTCAAAGGTCTATGTCTTAACGGTGATGTTCTGAATTTAGAGAGGTAAGATGTGTGTATGTGAGGTTAGAAAAAGACAGCGGAACCTAGCAACTCCCCTTATTCAACTTCAGTTACTCAAATACGATCTCCGGTGTCGGTGCAATCACTCTCAGGTCTGGCAAGGAAATTGTCACAGCGGGTACATGTGCAGTCGATACCACGATGAAGATCAAGAAGATGGATCATAAATTAAATTTGTTGCATTTTGCACAAGCTTCTTCGAGGTGGTTTTTTCTAATTAAATGTAATTCCGTGAATAATATTCAATGCTATTTTCCATAGGGTGTAACGCATATATTGTCATGATTAATGGATTATGTAAGATTAAAATGGTGGATGAAGACATGTTGGAAGAAATGTATTCGAAAAATATGTTATACTATAAATTACAACACTCTTATTGATGACTTGTCCAAATTAGGAAGAATCTCTTATGCTTGGAAGGTTGCTCATGAGAGACGTAATAGAGGTCAATTCAGACGATGTCATCACTTACGATTCCTTATTACATGCTTTGAGCAAAACTCGTCATCTTGATAAACAAGACAAATGTGTTGGTCAAAAAAATTAAAGACCAATGCATTGAACCGAATTGCTATCTATATGCCGTAGCATAGGGTTTGTTTGAAGAAGCGTTTGCTGTCAAAAATGGAAGATTTACTAGTGATAATGATAAATCGGAGAAAATTGTTCGTGAAATGATTGCTAGAGGTTTCCTTTAGACTAAAACTATGTATGATGTTGTTTAGTTACATGCTATTTTAGATTATAATGATAACCATTCAGTTTCTTTTCTTTTCATGGTTACACACAACAAAGATGTACTATGTACTGTTGGGACCAATTTGATCGTATAGCTTTAAAATTGGTTGAATTTTCAAGTCTTGGAAATAATATCCTTCATTCTTCCCATAGTTGTATTATTGATCTGCTGCACCAACTGTAAAATATTTAATCAGGCAGTGGTCATTTGTAGTGTTTCAAATAACAGACAATGTTGAAATTGTCGTAATTCTAGAATACTTCACCTTTCATAGCTATTAGGGTTTTTTTTTCTTTCAGTTTGCTGTAATTTTCTTGTTGACCTGATAAAATTCAAAACATAAGCATATCTTGTAAGCATCATCTGAGTGGAAAAGGTTAAAGTTTCTAAAATATCTTGTATGGTCTTTGTTGCTCAATGAATTGGAGCCTTTCCTTTGGCTATGGTTTATGTTATTGGTGATTCATTCATGAATCTCTATCTTATTGATTCTCAGTGATCATGTAACTTTATAAAATAATGAATGATGTAAATATAACATATGAGGATTTTATAAGGCTCAGATTTTGTTGTTTAGTTTATTGTGAATTATAATAATTTATTGGTTTAAAGCCTAACTCATTCCCTCACTAGAGTTTTTGCATTATAGTTTTGAATCCTAAAGATGTAACTTTTGAGATGATTAAACATTTTCTTTCTGAAAGGATAGAAAAGGATGAAACATCATATTTCCATTTCAAATTTCATTTCTATTGTTAAATTTTTCTGATTGGTTATGAAATTATGTGTATTTACTCAATGGAGTTGAGCTATGTAATGGCATCATTACTGCTACTGTCAGAGTTATCTAATGTAATTTCTTAATGTATTGACATCCAAGGGTTGACTTACCAGTCTTGTCATTACAGACAACCATCGTACTTTGGTAATTTGATCTACTTTGTCGACTCTTACAAGGATCTTCCCTGGTATTGCTTATGAAGTTTAGTGTTATAGATGTCTTGTGTAGCTTTACATATCATTTTGTAAGTATGCCCCAAGCAAGCTTGGTTGCTGCAACTTTTGACTTCCTTTATATTGTAAACCACCTTTACTGTGATAGGTCAGAGCAGGTGGATTGCGTTCAACATTTCCTAGAGATATATGGCTTAAGCAATGTTCATAAGACTTGGGCAAACCTCACGTTACAACTTATAAACCTGTTTTGTGGCGCTAAGTTAGAATCTAAGTCTAATTTCTAACACGATATCATACCTTTTTTGTGATCTGGTGTTGGGGATCTCGCAGGCCCATACATAGCCCTGAGTGTTCAGGGGTAATATTGAAAAGCTATCTCAAAAATGGTCTGCTCCACTCCTCCTTAATTGAGGAAACTTTTGGCTTCCTTTATTGAGCTTCAGAACCTTCGTTATGCTAGGTGTGAGCGGATATGTTTAGTCTTTTATTGCTTAGAGATATAGCCTAAGCAGTTATTGTTAATGTATAAGGCTTGAGTAGTCCTTACCTTATAAGTCGGTTTTGTGGGGTTGAGTTAGGTTTTAAGCCCAATTTCTATGACAATTGATTAGTGGAAAATGAAGGGGAAGGGAACCTAGAGACTGTAGGGAGCTGCATGCGCGGCTGAGGAAATCGGATGCGGAGCAGGAGACGCGGCTGTAGCTACGACGCTGAGAAACAACCACATCTGATCTGATCATCGATGTTTATGGTTTTTTTTTCATTGAAACCTATGCTGCTTTATGGAAGCCATCTGAATCGTGAAGAAGCTTGTTTGATGAGGCACTGGCGTTGCTGTCATATATGGGGGTCTAACACATGCCTAACATTCTGAGTTATGAAATAATTATTCGTGTTCTCCACAAAGAAAGAAAAAAAAAATGATAGGGAAGAGAAACTTCTTCCTGAAATAGTTGCAAGTGTTCTACTATGAGAATAAAATTATGTATGGCGCTTTCCACTATTTTTTGAAGAAAAAAAAATTAAAGAATATTAGTGTGAAATGAAATATTTGTTTACTTAGTTGTTAAGAGCAATTACTTGCTTGTTAAGATGATCCTTAAATTTATTTGTTTCATATGGTAACTGGTATGCTATAGATAAGGTTGCAACATCTGAATTGTATATTTGGTTTTACAGTAGTTATAAGTTTTACATTTATAACTATCATCACATAGATCAGATCTTACAAGTGGTCAACAAATTGAAAATAAGCATGTGTTTCCAAGTTCATGACTTGGAGAGGTATGCTTACTTTCAAATCTAAGACCTATAGCTAAGCACTTTAAGGTGTTGTAGTTAGGTGCTTTTGAGGGGTTTTACCTGAAATATGTGGCTTAAAGAAATATCAAGGAGTTCTAACAATTTCATGCTTCTCATGTCTTTTGGTATCTATCTAGAGATATGGTTTTTTGACAAGATCAACATGTGCATAGCAGATAACCTGGAAATTGGAACAGGAAATTTAGCTCCAAACAGCTTATTACTCCCTCTGTCCCTATATGTAAGCACCCTTTTATTAGAGACAAAGGATGCTTACATATAGGGACGGAGG
>Ga0099826_10000578_pt1 | contig 18466 bp, 16 predicted proteins | sample Mtrugardesep15_FD_76830 | JGI IMG/M metagenome (GOLD analysis project Ga0099826, IMG submission 76830) | Root nodule microbial communities of legume samples collected from California, USA - M. trunc garden sep15 | ecosystem: Host-associated > Plants > Roots > Nodule | place: USA: California... | reverse complement strand
TGGTTTGGAATTTCTCTTGAGCATCTGAAATTACTCACAATAACAAGGAAATAGAACTCTAAACTTCAGGATCTAAAGTATGTATTTTACATGAATGTAACAAGAGAAGAAACTAAGTAATTAGCAGATGAGCTAATATAGTAGTGCATGGCGGTGAAAATTAGGGATATAGTTAAGTAAATTATCATCTAAGTGCTTTTCCTGAACATTGTTTTAAAGAGAATATACAAGGTGTGATAGTCGTACCGCAATTCAGAAGACCGGCTTCTTGTCATTCGTTGATCGGTAATAAACCAGGCCTGCATTGATAATTAAACATCTAATGACTATGAAGATTTATTGAACTAAGGCTTCAGCAAAGAGTTCAATATTAACATACCTTGGCCAGAAACAAGTTACTAGATTGCAGTTCTCTATCAACAGGATCTCTGATGAAAATTGACACCAAACTAAGTTACAATATTGAACAACTTTCCAAATAAAATAAATTACTGTACTTGTGAAAGACTACATCATTTACCTGATTGGAAAATTGAATTCACTTGAAACATCATTTGCCAAAAAGTTATTTTGTAAGCATGATTTATCATTGTTTCTTCCTTCTGAAGCCACACCAATGTGTTGGTGATTAGACATATTAACTAGTTCAGTGGATATTCTGCAGTTACATATTAAAATAGTGTCACAATATGAAAATGGACAAGAATCAGAACTTATGCATCATAAAAAACATAAAATCAGAACGAGAAAAGCTAAACAATTGCCACATATAGATACCAATAAGATTTGAAAGAACTTAAAAAATCGCCACATCTTGATTAATACTTATGATAGAAAGCCAAGGTTACTTTTGAAATTCGCCCAATTAATTCTTTAGAATGTTCATATTTCACTAAACTACCAACATTTGTTGTAAAAAAGAGTGCAAATTCACCTCTTCGACAAACGACTGTTAAGTCCCATGCTTGATGAATTGTATCCCTGGTTTAAGAAACAAAGATACATCAAATTCAAAGGAATTGTACTAATAAATGTAGCAAAGGTTAACAAAAGTAAAATCCAATTACATGTTCCATAGTCAAAGAATTTATATTTAGTAAACAAAAGACAAATAATCATCTTACAAATAATGTGATCATATATATATCTATCATGAATGAGAAAAGACTGAGAAAGATGGTCCTAGATTTTCATTTTTTATCATAGTCAACTGGTATATATGTGCTCAAATACATATAAACCAAAGATATAAAGTTGAAGAACTATGTAATCATATATCATGTATCAACTTGCCTCTTGATCATTTGTTAGCCAGCGTTTGAAAAGCTCTTCACTATCGGTGCGAAAGCTTTGAGAAACAGTCTTGAATCCTAACATCTCCATGGTAGGTACAGGCATACCAATAGGACTCTCCATCACTGTCTTCAAGAATAACTCCTCACTTGAATTCTTGTACAAACCAGAAAATCCTCTCCCTTCCATTTCAACGATTCAAAGATGCTTGATTAAAAAGAAACACTTGAATGATGCTTGAACTTATTTTTAACACAGGTTTTTGGCTAAAGATTTTTCAGGTTTCATAAAAGAATATTCATCTGAAATCTTTATCATCCATCACAATACCCTTCTCAAAAACAAAAGGGAAAGAATTTTGAATACTCAATGAAAATTCAACCTAAGCTAGCAACTATTATTTCTTCTCAAAAACCAAGGAAATGAAAGAAAGACTCAAGTATTAAGACTTTATGAACTGTTTTATTCCAAAAGCATGTAGTAACTAATTAACATGAAACAGTTAAAGCAACAGCTTCCTACAAAAATTTACACGTGAAACTTGAAAGAAATCTTGCATATAGATAAATAAACTGTCTTAGAACTTGGCATTTACTAATAGTAAATATTTTTCTGATTTTTGATTTTGTCAATAGAATTAATAAATACTAAATATTAGAGCAGTGGCTATGACATCTAAGAGTGAAAAAAATACTCAAAAGATTCCATGTATCATTCATTTGTCTCTTGTGTACATTGAAAGAGAAAAGATTGTGATGTTAAAAAGTAATCTTCAAAGGTTAGAAAACCGTGTGTGGAAATTTAATGGGCTGGTTTAAAAATGAGAAAAATTTGTAGCTTTTGAATCAAGCAAAGAGGGTCATTTTTATTAATTTAATGACAATTTGGTCACCTTTTGATATTATTAAATAAATAAAATGCCGTAGGTGATGTAATTGGATGATGGTGTTATGAAAGAGATGTTGAGGAACATTGATTGGTTGTTTTTTGTATTAAAATAGGAAGCTGTTAAGGTGGTGCTTTCATTGTTTGCTAAGCATGTTTCAGCAATGTTTGTTCACCTCACGTCCATGAATTCTTGATAGGACTGTGAAAATTAATTCTGTTATGTAAAACATTAAAGTCTAGTTATGTAATATAAATTATTAAGTTATATATGAGTGTTAAGATGAAGTAAGAATACTTTTTTTAATATTTGTTTTTTTATCGAGTGAAATTCATGCGTGTCGTACAACTTTATACAAATATTTACATTTGATTTATGTAGTGTGCGTATAAGTGACTTGTGATATTATTTCTTAAAATATTTTTTTGAATATGATAATTTTTGTGAGTACCAAGAAGTTAGAATTAATGTGAAGAGGTTTGTGTAAGTCACTATAATGACATAGAAAATGAAATAAAGACAACTCATACAAGTGCTAAGCTGTGTGCAGATACGTTCTTGTATAAAAAATACATTTTATATCCACATATTTTTTCATTGGTTTCATATAAATTATTTCTTGACTCCACTTGGTGAAAGAAGAATATAATTGTTGTATTAATGGTAATTAGTATGTTATAAATGATAAAGAGTGTCTTCTGATGATGAGGTCATATACTTATATTACAATTTACAACAATAAATAGGTCTCACTAAATCTTTCTTCAAAAACAAAAGTATCACTAAATCTACTAATACTATCTTAAATACTAACCAAGTACCTAATTTTATTTTAGGGGAAGTACCTAATCTTATATCTCCAATATTTGTCATATTGATCATTGATATCAATGGTGTCTTATCATGGTCATAGATGACAAAGCTGTATTAGAATCAACTTTCAAGGTGCCATAAGAGTTGACTTTCTTAACATAATTACATGGACATGTTGAAATCACGAAGAAGTAGAGGTGTTGGGAAAGGATGGAGCAAATACTCCTAAAAGTATAAAACCAAAAAAAAATGAAAATGAAAGCTACCAAAAGAAGCTCTAAAAGATTAGGGTAGATAAATTTTAGATTTAAAGATTTTATGATTGCTGAAATTAGTTCTTTTAAAGATTTTGTTTAAATGATGTTTGATCAAAGTATCCTTAATTCAGGAGTCATACCATTAGACTTATTTACAAAAAAAATAAAAAAAATTATGTATATTCTTTTCTCTTTTTTTTTGGATACTATCTTGTTTTCTCTTTAATTTTGAATAATAAATTGATCTTTTTCAAACTTTTTTTTTTAATGATATTTTCAAAACTGTAGTTTTATGTCTTAACCATCTGTTTCTCACAAAAAAGGCCAGTTAAAGTGAGATTGTTCGTTGTAATGACTTATATTCGAATTATCCAAATCCATTTGTTCTTAATTGAATCTCATTTTGTTAATCCCACTCCATTCACATGCTATCATAAAGTTAAATGGCTCAAACTATTAATGAAAATAATCAAAACTAGAGAAAAAAAATCGAAAGCATACGCTCAAGTGTTGTCTTTATAGTAAGTGTTTGACTTTGTAACCTCAATGAATCTAACTGAAATTACATTGAAGATGGTTGTAAAATTGTTATTAATATCATTTTAATTAATTATAATAATTTTATAAAAAATATACAAGGATTTTTATGAGAGAATTTTTGCATTTAAGTGAGTCGTATATGATACAAGTCATTAAAAAAAAAGTATATCAACAACCTCCTCTAAAAAAAGTATACTAAGAACCTGATATATTCTATAATCAACATATGAATTGAGAGCAATATTTTGGGTGAGTTTTTTTTTCGGTCAAGTAACATAATTATTTGAAATTCAATCTAGGTGCGTTTATATGTTATACAGAAATTATTGGATGTAACATTACATGATAAAAACATTATAATACAAGATAAAATAGCACATGACAAACTTTTATGATATTAAATAATTTTTGGTATTATACAAATTTTTATGGACAAAAAACTATTTTAGTATTTTAGACCATTTACACGTGGGACATAAAGTTGTGTTGTAGTTTAGTGAGGGTCAAGAATTTCAGTTTTCGTCACATCTCTTACCTCTAGTTTGTCATGTCCCAGAAACAATTTTACAAATTAAATACCGTACAACTGAAGTTGTCATATCCTATCCTTCTTTTTTAGCAAATCAAACGCATAGAAAAATTAAAGTTGGAACTCCGATCTTCCTTATCACAATCTACTTAATTTGAGAGCAATGTTTTGGGTGAAAGTCTTAGAAATTTGCCATCGAGTAAATAATCACAATAGGCTAGTTTCTCATGGACTGCATGAGCCATACTAGACCCCTATTCCCGATTCAACCGATTCAAAAAGCTGATCTGATCTAATTATAATCACATTGGTTTAATCTATTCAACTATTTTTTTTTCCCTTAACCATGCAACTTATTCAACTAGCTAGTGTGATTACAGTGCAGTGTACATAATAAAATGATCCTATAAACGAGTCTATGGTGGCTATAGAATAATATGACGTTCTTATAAAGATACATGTACCTACACACACTTGAACAAATACTAATCTATTATATATGTAAATTGTGAGGTATCATTTGTGGAATTAAACATATTATAACAAGTAGATATAACACCTTTGCAACTCTATTTTTGGTTACTTTAAGGGCAAAAAGATAAGGACATGATTAGGCACGTCTCCTAATCATGCAACTAGTCTTGCTAGAAAAATTATACAGTATATATATTATTTGCATCTACCAACATGATATGACACGGTTCGTAAATAACTATACGAGTATGATATCTAGTTAGTACGTATGGAAGAGCCTTTATTGAGAAATGTTAGTTTCTTAAACGAATCTTCATGTTTCGAAAGATTAATTTCTAACTTTCGAGTGAATGATATGATATTGAACAAACAAAAAAATATATTACTTGCATCCTTTGATATCAATTGCAATAAGCTAGCATTTAAATAAGCAAAAAAAAGATTTTAAGGCTTGGCTTTGCTAAAACAAATCTCGTATGTCACATCGTTACGACAGTTTACTAGTAGTTTCCCTGTTTTAACTGCTGCTCGTTGAAGTAAAGGTGAAAAGTATTTTAAAAATGATTAAAACAATCACCAAATAATTATGTATCTCTATATAATGGTTTTTCGAGAAAATCAAATTTTAAGATTAATTTAATTTTCATTCCCTGTAAATATTTATAAGAATATTTTTTTTTTGAAGGAATTTATAAGAATATTTTTATAAATAAAGAATTGGGCAATTTTTTAAATAAAAAACTCGTATATCAAAAGCTAGTCTAAATAAATTGGACCTTAGTTTATTTAAAGTAATGATCAACTATGATTGTAGATAATATTTTCAAAAATAGTAGCTTTAATAATAATGGGTTCACACTTCACATGTGCATCATTGCAGGCATAATTAGTACAAGAAATAGACTTTGATTGCTAATATTATTTAATAAAAAAATAATGTATTACTTTGGACTTTTGAGTTTAGAATATTAGAGTCAAAACATGATATGGTGTTATCATTCAAACTTCAAAGGGAATATTCGGTTCATCCGGCAATAAGTTACCCAAATTTTCAACAAAAAAGACAAGGCTACTCTTTTTAGCTTTTGTCACACTGTGACATACGCTTGTAGTTGGTTTCAAATTTAATATTTGATTAAATCACTAACTAGTAATTAGAGGCTCCATAAAAATAGTAGGAGATTTAAACTCCTTAAGCATACGATCAGAGCTTCAATTTTTAGGTTATATATATATAAAAATCTGATTGGAATGAGAGAATTTACTTTATGTTTTCCATAGATTCTCCAACGAAAATTAGCTATTGTTAAACCACGGTGTACCGGTATCATAGTAAACAAAAAAATTAATTAAAGGCTCCTTCTTTGATGAGTCGGCAGCATTGCATTTCTTGGTGAAAGTCAAAGATTGACCTACATAACAGTGCCTATCATTATTGACATTTTATGTTTAATAATGTTATTTTATTTTGATATTTTGTTTCTTTTTTATGTTTTCTGTCGGATGCTATCATTTTACCTCAATTTAGTGACTTTTCTATTCTAGCCTAGGTAATTGTCCGTTAATAATTTGATTCGGGAAAAAATGTTGAACCTAAACCAAATTAAATTGAAAAACTCAGAAAATCAAACCGAACTTGTTCTTCACTTGTTAGCAGCTAGCTGTTAATAGTAAACATAGATTTGTGACATCAAGGACTAGATATAGCCCTATGTAATTTAGGGGTGAGGACATAAATTATTGTGTGTGATATTTATATCCCTTATCTCTTTTATAATCAGTATTTTCAACAATTTTAAACGAAGCTTAAGACCTGGTTAGGTTAAATTATACAATGAATTTTAAAACTTACAACGTTATTTATGCCTTTGTGTAAAGTCTTAAACTCTCATTGATATGTTTCTGCTGGACTCTAGCAATGGCTTTGATGTCGAATCTCTCCCCAATGAGCAGATCCAAACTAAGACTTCATGAGAGGTTGGTTGTTCATGCCATCTGCTAGTGCATTCATAGTGAAATCCAGATATTGCGCTAAGAGCGTTGAGCTGTTTACTTATAAGTACTACGACATCACATCAAACTTAACAACTTCCGCGACTTTTCACTCCAATCCAAACATATCCTAAGACAATTTTAATGCCCCTAACATAGATACAAAGGGCTCTAGAGGAAAAGTTGAGGTTCTAAATTGTCGTATTGTTTTCAAGGGTCTAAAAAACAACTTTTGTAGTAGTTAAAGACGTAATAAAAGAACAATCAATATAACAATAATCAACAAATTTCTGTTACTGGATCACAGTTGAAAGACAAATAAAATTGCCATGGCATCCTACACACAATAAGCATGAAACTTTCAGAGTTTGTTACAACATCGCTTTTTTTGGCCTAAAATGATGTATACCGCAAGCCCCACAAGGGGATGAATCTTACATATTCAATGATATACCATACCACTATCTGTCATTAAAGGCTAGTATATCTCATCATCTGGGATATGTGGGGTTAGGAAATCTTTATCATAGATTTTTAGTGTTTCTTCTTCCAACTTTTCTGGCAATGGCAGGAGAGGAATAATTGTTTCTCTATCGATTACCCCGTCAATAATTCCATATTCCACTGCTTCAATTGGAGACATATAGTTATCCAGATCGATATCTTCCAGAACTTGTTCAACTGAGCGGCCGGTGAAGGAAGATATGATTCTGGCCACATTATTCTTGCCGTGCATGACTTCGTTAGCTTGAATTTCTACATCTATAGCTTCTCCGCTAGTACCTCCAGGTGGTTGAGTAATCATGATTCGCGTATTGGGCATAGCTAGCCGCTTACCTTTGGTGCCACCACCTAGGATAATTGAGGCTGGTGATGCTGCAATGCCCATTGCAATTGTGGATACATCCGCCCTAACAAGCTGCACCGCATCGTAGATAGCCATTGTAGCACTAAACAAAAAATAGCAGGCAAAATAAGTCGGCTGTGAAAAAGGATGTAAGGCTTCAGATAGAACAAACACTTGCAACGAAAAACAAAAACATGCAGAAAAGATCACTAATTAATAACAAGTTAACAAAAGGAAGCCATCGGACACATGACTCCAAGCAAACCTAAATAGTCATCTGTTCAGTTTTCCTAGCTGCCGAACAGCATAGAGGATACAAATGAGAACATGTCTATCTATGTTGGATCAGCATCAATAATCCACTCAAAAAGAATAGACACTAGCTCAAAATGAAATTAAGGAAATGAAACAGATATATGGCCCTTTCAATATGACCTTTGGTTTTCATTACTAGAATGGAGAAAGATAAGAGTAAAAACAAAAAAACAAAACAAAAAAACAGCTAAAGGAAAGGGAAAAAAAAATAAAAAAATTCATCTAACTGGAGGTCTCCGGTATCTTTACATATAAACCAAAGGCACTCCGAGTAATCATTATTAGATGGGGACCATGAAGAAGTTTTATCCCATAGCTGTCCTTGAAAGTTCTAGCATTCCTCTCCAACTATAGGCACCAAATAATAAATAACAGCAAACATTGCACACAACCAAAAGGTCTTTCCCATATTATTCAATAAAATATCCAGGTTCCAGCATCCTAAAATTAAAATTTGAGTGGCCAGTGATTTCTTGAAAGGGATTGTTGAGATATTGTCGTTGATTGTAATCACTAATCAGATTTGTCATTCTCTCCTTTTTATTAACTTTTTATATTTATAGGGATAATGATTTGATTCCACAAACTTTATTATGACTAATTTACTAACGGTAAGAGAGAAATATTCAGATTCAAGTAGATATCATAACCCTGGTTCCAATCTTGGGACTCCCTAGGCTTTAGGTTCAGCCGCGGTCAAGGCTAACCCTAACCACATTTCAGTTTAGACTCTGGCCTGATTTACAATCTATAAGACTTATCTCCTCCAAAATATCAAGTGCATACTTCCTTTGAGAGATAGCAATACAAGACTTTGTCCGCTTTCATGAGATTTAGGGGATAAAGGATTTGATATTACAAATCATTTGGGAAACTCTGGGGGCATGCTGTTTACTATTTGGGACTGATTATGTGCTATTACAAAAGGACAGGAGGAAAAATGGTTGCACGGTGCTAACCACATGAGTGGGTGGGGGGGATGCAACTTTAATTCAAACCACCAAAGCACTAATTACTAGCATTGTGACTAGATGGATTTCAAACAAATCAAAGATAGAATAGTTTTAGCAAGTTGAGGTAAAAAAAAACATAGAAATGGCATTGCACATGAACACAGCGCAGGACACAGCATATTATGATGGTAATATCAAATGTACTAACAAATGACACAACATAGACAACAATAACAGAGATGTATGTGTGCACAATGCACACATGTGGGAAATGCAATCTTATGTAACAAACGAGAAGAACAAGTCTAGATTATTAGATTTGTTCAAAATGCCAAGAAACAAACATCGATGCATTAAACATTTTAACATGGCAGCGAGTCTCTACTTCCCAATTGAATCTTGACTCCTTTTACACATTTATCTATAAAATTGGCTCTCACTACTCACAAACCACTCTATACATGCTTAAACTACCTAAAAAGATACTCTACCATCTCTATAATGGAAGCTACCTAATTTTTCTCTGTGATGATTGTGTTTATAATCCTATCTTTAATCCAGCGCAGTATTTCGTAGGCCATGTTTAGACCATCCTTTCCAACACTATTATTGGATAAATTTCATTTGGACTTCCAACCGACTCTTTTTGTATGGGACCCTGTAAAATTCAACCCAACAGTAGATAGTGTTATCGAAAGAGTGTGTTGGTAGCACACACCTACTAGACTAAATGCATAATCTTTTTGTTCTTATGAGAGCTTTATAAGTCTCCATAACATAAGTGTTGTAAGAGTCAAGTGTCTAATACATGTCACATACAAGCAAGGCTCTTTCTTTAAGAATGTGAGCTTCAAAGGTGCAAATGGATGGCTGCCTAAGGTTTGGTAATATATTAACACAAATGGATTTGTACTTGCATTGGTTGTTTCTAGTGAAAAAAATAATAAAACAATGACAAGATGAGAAAAATAAATGCAGCCCCCACGTATTTTCCTACTTCAATTTTACTTTTAAAGAATTTTTTTAGAGGAACTCAAATTTAGCAAATATATGATTCAGATATTTTTCCAACAACGAACACAAATACCGATGCATTCAGAACCCTCAAGAGTATAAAAGAAATCATTATTTATGCAGAGCAGGTAAAAATCAAGAGAAAATAGATCCCCTCTAAAATAACTTCAAGTCAATGTGCCATTCTTTTAAAGATGGATCATGTATCAAGCTATAGGTCTCAATTTATTCAACAATTGGATCGTTGGGGTTATCGTATTATTAGTCTAGGTTTTCTGTTTTTAACAATAGGTATTCTTTCAGGGGCAGTATGGGCTAATGAGGCATGGGGGTCCTATTGGAATTGGGATCCAAAGGAAACTTGGGCCTTTATTACTTGGACCATATTCGCAATTTATTTACACGGTGTTTCCTTTCATATTGTGCCTGTTTTTTATAAGAGGAAAACAACGCTAGTAGATAAAAGTTCCCGGTAAGGGGACAAAATATCCTCCCGTAAAATGCTTCAAAAAGGAAAAATTGGAAACTAAACAAAATATTCAGAAGAAAAGAGTCTATTTCCTGAATTAAACTAGAGGAAAACTGTGATGTGATCAACAGGCGAAAATCATCACATTGCATAAATATAATAGTATAAAACATTGGAGCAAATAAGAGGATTTCTAATTTCCAGTGAATTTTTAACATGCATCAAAATATTCTATCAGAATCAAAATGAAACGGGCACAAAAAAGAGAAAATGAGACATGCACCGTCCATGTAAACTAGTTCTACACTGATGTTCAATGAGAATCAAACATTTCGTAGATACTTTTAAATTGCAGTTACAAAGTGGGCTAACGTAGAAACAACATTAGCTCTAATTGGATGTCTTATATGGATATACTGACAGTGCATCTCCATTAAACTCCTAAAAAAATATCCCATATTAAACACACAATCCTTTCCTATCCAAACACAACCCGTTATTCATGAAACTAACCTTTTTATGTTACATGTCCGTTCACTCGGGGTTTCAAGTAGTAGGATATATAATATCATACCATCACCGATTAAGTATTTTCTTAGCAAAATGTAATCAAAGAAACATAAATTAAACACTAAAATCAAACCAAGCCACCCCCAAAATTGGTCAGTTATCCTTCTCATATGCTTATTTTCCCCAGAAAAACTAATAACAAAGACATAAAAGACCACAAAGTCACTCTTCTCTATTTCATTACCAACCCTTTGACCTTATCTTCAGAATTCAGCTTGAGATACAATTCCAACAGCTCTCATAAACCCTTATCCAATTCCAAGTTATATTCACATTCAAAAGCAACAGAAACAATAAAACAAAACAAAAGAACATATATTTTTCCTATTTAATTTCCAACCCTTTAATCTTATCTTCCATATCCACCTTATCACATACAATTCTGATAAACCCTTATCCAATTCAAAAGCAGCAGAAACAATGAAACAAAACAAAAATCACCCTTTTTTTATTTTTTTACAATTTCATTTCCAACCCTTTAAACTGATCTTCCCAATCTACCTTATCCAATTCCAAGGCACATATTTTACACATTAAAAAACTACACAAACAATGAAACAAAACAAAAACCTTATCTAACCTGAGAGAACCACCGGGAGAATTGATAAAAAGCTTGATATCTTTAGTAGGATCTTGAGCATCCAAAAGCAACAACTGACTCATAATAGCATCAGCAACAAAATCATCAATTTCATTACCCAAGAACACAATCCTCTCCCTCAACAACAACCCCATAGTATCAGATTCAGCACCTCTCATAGCCCGTTCCGGCGTCTGCGGAGAAGACAGTTGAAAAGTGATAGTGGGTTTTTGAAGTTGGGGGTTAAAGTTTGAATCTTTGGAGGGTTCTGTTGATGGGTTTGTGAGGACGCAGTTGATTGGAGTTGTGCGAAATTGGAGAAATTGTGAAGGAAAATGGGGTTTAGGGTTGAAAGAGGAAATGGGTGGTTTTGAAAAGAGGGTGGGAATGCGTTGTGAGAGAGATGGAAGGGAAGTTGTGAAGAAATCCATTGCGGTGGTTATGAGATTGCGAGAGAAATGGGAGAGAGTGAATTGTGATATACTAGTAATCCCCTCACTAAATTTATTTATCAAACAAATTATACTAAAATCAATATTTTTATTTTTTAGGATTTTGAATAGTGAGACACAATATATAAAAATTTGTAATAATAATCATTATTTTCTATGATTTTTTATGTTATGAATACTTTGAATGATTTTCGTATTTTCAATATCAATAAAAATATTTTTCTCAGCATAAATAACTAAACATAATCGATCATCTCTCACTCGATTTTGTATTCGATTTTTGATAATATTCATATTATCAATAGAGGAATTGAGATATATGATTATAGTTGTGGACCAATAGAGGAATGATTTCTGATAAGTGTGGGTTATGTGGTGAAAATGTCAACTATTGGTACATTATACTACACAAAAAATGCAAAATCTGATAAGTGTGGGTCAAAATGTTTCTTAAGGGACTCTGTCTTTTAAAATCCAAAATTATATTGTTTAGACTCATTTTTCATTTTATTTTTTAATTTTTATACTCTAAGAAAAATTTGAAAAAATTTGCATTAGTTTTATTTGATTTTTAAAAAAAATTGGTGGTATTTTCATAATTTTATTTGATAGGTTTTATCATTTCTTACTTTGTTTTTTGTTGTTTTTAAAAGCAAAATTCAAAACTGCTGAAATAAGATATATTATGATTGTTAATTATACATAAGCATAATTTGAATTATAAAATCCGAACTCAGTTTGGATGATTTCGGATTTTATAATCCGAAAACTTAGGAACATTTTTAAAAATTTTACAGGATGCGTGAGAATGAAAACGCTTGTAGCAAACATAAAACAAAAACAGAAAAGGAATATAATTTAGCAACATTTTAACTTAAGTGATAGAAACATTTTAGCTTAACTGATGACTTGGGAAAATGAAAACCAGTTCAGTTATAAGTAATTCATTTTGCTCAACACTCCTATAACTTCCTCATTCTTTATACACCCATTGACATTGTGACCATTGCGGTATCTCAATTCATAATGTACTGTGCAAGGTTTGTAGCAAACATTATAAAATTTGTGTAACCTTGAGCATTTACAGCGCCTTTGAAAAACATCTTATAAACATAGAAAATCAAACGAAGAACCATATAACACAATGCATAATTGTGAACTATATCAAATGTATTGTATGATGAGAGAAGAAAAACATCTAACAAACAAATAATTAAATGAAAATGACAGAAATTTCTGAAGCTACAAAATCATCCATCCATTAATTAATAATCCAAGAAATAACATGTAACCAAGACAAATACAGAATAAATAACAGAAACTAACATATAGGTTGCACTTGAATCTCATGCTCAAGTGACACATTAGGAGGTGAAATCTTTTGATAAGACTCTTTCGCCAAATCCAAAGAAACAATAAAGCGTGAACATTCCCAACACCATTCTTTAGAGAACAACCAATTAATAGTGCCACTCACAAATTCCCCTTCATAACGGGAAGAATAAGACCGCCAAAAGGATAATCCTGAATGGTTCTCCAAATATTGGTACCCAAAGTATGAACCTTTACTTCAGTTTTGTAAAACCTTCTCATGAAGAAGATGGTAGGAAAGGACAACAACCACCTTGTAATTATCCTTTGAAGAATCATAGCCGAAGCCAAACGTCATGAGAGTGTGATCACTAGGCTTTTCAAAAAGGGCCAACTCCTTGAATTTTCTTGTGGAAGGGTTCCACAATATAACTAACTAAGCCTTTACGATCGTCTGCAATACAAACGATGCCGTTGCAAGAGCCAATCAAGCTATAAAAAGCAGCACAAGTCCAAGTATCTTTGTTATGATGCTTCGAAAAGTACTCAAGTTGTGTGAAGTTGGAGGTTATGTTGGTGAAAAGAGAGTCGAGTGGGTAAGATGTGAGAATGTACTTGCGGATGTAGTTTAGGAAGTGGAGGTTCCGAGTGATGGACACACGGAGTTGCTTCTTGACGAATTTGGGATCGGATATTAAAGAATTCCACGACTTGCAAACACATCGGAATCGAAGGATGAACTTCACCGGTAGCCTACATAGGATTTCTGGAATGAGGTCGGAAGGAAGAGTGGTGGACACACGGAGAACTCGCCTTATTATGTTAGTTTCCCGATAAACAAGGACGAAAAAATATAAACAAATAAATAAAATTGGTCACCATATTTGGCATCTCTAAAACTTGACATATTTTGTCTTTTCCTGTCTCTAAATTTTCCTTGGATTGTTGAGATGGAGATCGGTTTCCTGGTTGTAGGTTCAAGTTTCTGTCCCAGTTGGTGGGAGAGTTCTCTAAAAAATTAGGACGTTGAGGTTTATGACTTGTATGGAAAACCAGATGCATATAGTCCAAAAATTAGAATTGATTGAAAGCTAAAGCTACAGGTTGTAATTTCTCATTGTCATGGTGTGGTTTGGTTAAGTAAGTGAGAGTTCAATGATAGTTGGAACTTGGAAGCAGAAGTTAATTTCCATGCTAAGGATGAGTAGCATTAGAATAGGTCATCCATTTTTAGAGACAAAGATAGTTGCAACTTGCATGCAACGTTCAAATGGTAGGAAAGAGATAATCTTTGAATTTTTTGTGTAATATTAATTGAGAGTGGTTCTCTAAATGAAGATGGACAATATGAATATTTGTACTTGTACGTGGAAAAAATGAAATGAAGTATAATCAATAGTCCAAAAAGAGAAATTAAATAGTCAAATTTTCGCTGGTTAAAATCGTACTACATCTTATTCGATTTTAATTATCCTATTTGAAGATGAAATCCGTTAACGTGTTTACATGTTGTTTTGTAATTTTGGTTTTTGTTGTTTCTTGTTTTACGGCTACTTAATGTAGCTTGGACGGTTGTTGTGTAACTCTGGAATTTAAGTTTCATGTGACACTTCTTATGCTTGCTAGAGAGACTTTTGTTGGTTTTTTGATATATGTTTTTCTATGCCTCTTTTAAAATAAAAATCTCCCATATAGGTTAATACTCTTTGTGCATCTTGCACACCTTTTTTTACCTTGCTCTTGATTGTTATATTCAACGTTGCCTCATTTTTTGAGATTCATAAAATATATAATTTTAAATAAAATATACTACAAGTAGTGAAGTAAATTCAGTTAAACAAAATAATTTATAAAATTTATAAAATGTTTATGATTAAAAAGTATTTGACTTTAAATGAAATTATAAAATAATGAAGTTAAATAAGTTTTGTTAAACAAAAAATTTAAAATAAAATCATAAATCACATTTATCATCTTAACATGAAAATAATTTGAAATAAATTAAAACATTTAAAAAGATAATAAACATTAAATAAAAAAATGTTAATAAATATAATTTATCAAAAATCAAACAAACATTTTTTTTGAAGGAAAAAATCAAACAAACATGTCATTTTAATTTTAATAAATTAACTTTTCAACTATAAATTAACTTATAAGTTATAAGTTTTTTTTTTTGACAATTTATAAGTTATAAGTTATTTGTAACATTTTTTGGGCATTCCATTTTGTGCAGATTCTTACTAGATTCTGCGTTTGTGCTGTGAAAGCGGTTGACCTTTACTCTTATGTTTCTGTTCTTTTCCGTTTGTCTTGTTCTTTTCTCAAACAAAAGACAAAAACAAAAACAAACACAAACATTAACAACAACATAGGCTAACTTCTTTCAAAGAAAAGATTTGATCCAATGCTGATCACAACCAAGTGTCCTTTAGATCTTGTTTGATTTCACTCTTGCAGCATCTCTCACCATTGCTCCGTCTCCACGTTGCTTTGGTTAGTCGTTAAATCATGTCTTTTTTTCTTCCATTTCCAAGATCTGCTAATTTTTTTCTACCCAATGATCTTTTGTTTGCAATTTTGATTTTTGTTTTTAAAGTTTGATTCTTTTTGTGTTATTATGGAACCCCATTTCATGAATAATGAGTTTTGTTGGATAGTTGAAGTCCTTTTAGGCTTTGTTTGGATCCGTTACCGTAGGAAATGGAGTTTTTTTTTTTTTTATGATTTTGAAACTTCCAACCGCTTTGTTTATGGAATTTTGTTCTGTGCTTGTTTGGAATCACGGTGAGTTTGATGAAATCATGGCGGCGACGTGATTTTGTTCAAATTCCAAAATGTAGCTTTTGTCGGAATCACAGTGACACAATGTGATTATGTCAAACACACTGTCAATTCAAACATGCACTTGGCTTTTTTGAAATGTGAATGATGAGTTTGCAGTGGCGTTGAAGGGTCAAAGGGACAAAGAAAGTGTGAAACTTATGTGAAAAGTGTGGTTGTGTGTGCAGGTAGTGGGGAGATGAATCATGGAGTCCTCCGGTGAGCATGAAAGGTTGTCGGTTAGAGAGGTTCATGCAAATGGAAGTCGCATGGCTGCATCAGAAGTTGAGGCTAAGCTTGATGAAGGAAATATTCAAGAAGCAGAATCTGCATTGCGAGAAGGGTTGTCACTCAATTTTGAGGTTAGTTTGTTGATGATCACATAATTTGCTAGCTTGTGCCTGCCATGTTTTCCCCCTTCTAGGTTGCCTTTTTAAAAAGAACATGACATGTGATTGTTACTTTCATTTTGCTAATTAGTTAAGATTCATTATGCTGTCTTACATGGATACCCATTTTGGGGCAATCGACTGAAACAAGTTGCAAGGTTATCAATTATGTTAACAATGAATTGTTGGAGATTCGGAGGACACGAGGCTTTTCTAGTACCATAACTTTGGTGTAGAAGAATCTGGTCCTGGCTCCGAACCTTCTGCTGAAAATATGTTCATACCTGCCATTCATCAAGTATTTCTTTGGGTTGTAGAAGTTTTTCTCCTCAGGCTGTTTGGGCTCTATTATCTCTCATTTACGTTTTGCACAACCCAAATTTTTTGTTTGAGGGCGAGCATTGACGCGGCAGTAAAATTGTTGTCTTCAAACAGTTTTTCTGCATGCGGGAGTAAGAACACGTAACATGTAAATCCTTCCTCCCTAGACGCCCTTTGGTGGGAGCCTCGTGCACCAGGCAACCCTTTTTATGAGGATTGTCTTTTTTGATGGTATGAGTTTGGAGTTGGCTGAGAAATCAGGACAAAAATAACAAAGTTTTAGTAAAGAAAAAATATTAAACTTCAGTATAGAAACTTTTTAATGCCTATCTTCTTTAGCTAATAGCAACTGAGTTGTCATTTTTAACACCAAACAATTAGGTGATAAATTTATTTGAATATGAGTAAAACCTTATAGTATAGCACTCCCTTCACAAAGAATAAAACTTTCATGTTCAAGTGTAAACTTTTTTCTCTTTCTTTTAATGCTTCACTGCTGAGATTGTATTTTACGTAAACATTAACTATGCTATAGATTATGATTTGCTTACCTAATTGGATTTCAAACTTGATAAATGTGCCAAGTGAAGAAATGAACCTTAATAGTTGGTACAAATATGTAAAACCAATGCAAGGTATCCCTGAGAAATTTGTTTTTCAAGATCTTCCACAACATATTTCTGGATAAATGGATCAGATGTCTAAGTTTTTGCCCATGATTTCTTTTGAAACTTTAACAGGAAGCAAGGGCTCTTCTTGGGAAGTTGGAGTATCAGAGAGGTAATGTAGAAGGTGCTCTTCGTGTCTTTGATGGGATCGATCTCCATGCTGCCATCCAACGGTTGCAACCCTCGTTTTCTGAAAAATCGCCCGTCAAAAAAGGTCGTACTCGCATAGAATCACCTTCTTCAGTCTCTCAGCATGCTGCTACTTTGGTGCTTGAAGCCATATACTTAAAAGCCAAGTCTCAACAAAAACTGGGGAAATTTGCTGGTATTGATTTTATTTTTATTTTTTATTCTAAAAAAGTTGTTTGTATTGAATACTGTTGAAAATTGTTCTCCACCTGTTTACTTTCTTAATCTTACTTTATCTTCTGACATGATTCCTCCTATAGTAATAGTGTAGTTAGCACCACACTTCAGATCGAACGTGACTGGTGTTCGACGTGTGTCCGTGTCCGACATCAACACGACACTGACACGTGTAGTTACATTCGACCACTTTTATTTTCTTAACTTAGTACCCTTAGTTGTCAGTTTAGTGTTGTGTCACTGCTTCATAGGTAGTAATGCTATATTTGATATTTCTGAATCAGATGTAAAACATTGAAATACTTATTTAATGTATTTTGCAGATGCTGCTAATGACTGTAAACGTATTCTTGATGCTGTCGAGAAGATATTTTATCAGCGCATACCTGATTTTCAAGTGGACGGTAAACTGCAAGAGATAGTCAGCCATGCAGTAGAGCTCCTTCCAGAACTTTGGAAACAAGGAGGTTGCTATGACGAGGCAATCTTGGCTTATAGGCGTGCCCTTCTTAGTCAATGGAACCTTGATAATGATTGCTGTTCAAGAATTCAGAAATCATTTGTTGTTTTTCTGCTGTACAGTGGTGTGGAGGCAAGTCCGCCT
>Ga0099826_10000577_pt1 | contig 18490 bp, 11 predicted proteins | sample Mtrugardesep15_FD_76830 | JGI IMG/M metagenome (GOLD analysis project Ga0099826, IMG submission 76830) | Root nodule microbial communities of legume samples collected from California, USA - M. trunc garden sep15 | ecosystem: Host-associated > Plants > Roots > Nodule | place: USA: California... | reverse complement strand
CTCTCTCTCTCTCTCTCTCTCTCTCGCTCTCTCTCTCTCTCTCTCTATATTATTTTTTATCAAGTTGAATTTGTATATTAGAAACCAATGTGTGTCGGCAGGTATGGTCCTCCCAATTTCTCATATTCTTTTTGTTGGTGATCATCTTCTTTTTTTACATAGACCTCCATTAAATAAGTTCATTATATAATGCATTGTTTGTATCTCTTTTGCTAAGCATTTGGGCAAAAGATTAACAAGCAAAAAACTCATATTTTTCTCTCTAAGAGCCAATTAATAGTTTCTCTCTAAGCAAAAAACTCATATTTTACAACCTAATGGTTTATCTCATGTTAATAGTTTGGACATATATCTTAGAGCCAATTTGACTACAAGAAGCTCCACCAGAGGGTGGTTTACACTCACATTATCCATAAAATCCAAAATAGGCTAAATGGTTGGAAGACACAATGATTAAGTCTAGAATGAATAATTTCTCTCTCTAAGTTAGGTAGTAGCTCTGTTCCGTATTACCATTTGCAATATGTTAAAATTCTCAAAACTATTTTTTATAAGATCGAGAAAATTCAACATAGTTTTGTATAGGGGATATTGAACAAAGGGGGAAATCTCATTTAGTGGGTTGAGATATGTGTTGCTTGTCAAAGTCGAAGGATGCTTGGCTGCTTATGAGTGTATCCTTACTAACTTCCTTAGGAGCAAATGTGGTGTGGAAATATCACCTATTTGCACTCAATGTGGGCGAGAGGTGGAAACAACCCTCTGTGTTCAGTGTGATTGTGATTACATTACTCAAGTTATGCTTCACTTTGTTCATTATGATTTTATAATTGATCTTTTTCTTATGATTGCATGCAATTGTTTTTCATCAATATTAATAAGTTGGGGAAAGGAGATATGATACAAGCTGACATGCAACTTTCATGGGCACTTGCTAGGTATATGGACGTGGAGAACACAACTATTTTTTTAAGATCTTGCGTGAAAGGAGCAGTTTTCTCATCTCATTGGTAGATATGATTGTGGGTGACAACAAGTTTAGTCGGACGATTCCCACCTTCGTTCGGCACATTTTAAATTTTTTGGCTTTGAATTGACATATCCACATTCGCCCACACTTATAGGAAGAGCAATCGTTGTGTTGATTCGCTTGTCAACCTTAGCCATTTTTTAGGCTCTTTAAATTGTATTATTGTGGAGACTCCTACTAGTGAGCTTTGTAAGCTTTTTTTTTATGATATTTTTTAGACTTGCATGTCTAGGAATCATAGTTTCATTGTGGGTTTCGAAATTCTTTTGTGCCAAAAAATAAACAAATATTACCATAAATATTGAGTTGTATCGAATGTTAGAAGAATCCAAATTGCAAAAATAATTTGGAATTTCGGCTATCACAACAAAATGCTAAAATACAATTTTGTCGTCTGATCTCAAATTAACAACTATGATCATTTTATTTTGTAAGATCAAATCTAAAATCAATGGTCGAGATTCCCTGTAACTTGAATTCGTGTGAAATCCCTAAATAAAAGATTCCTTGTCCCTACAAAAGGTCACTAATATATCCACGTGCCAATTTATTTCATCTTCCACACACGTGATCTATAATAGTCGTGCTGTGTCCCTCCCTACACTACCTATGCACCACTCACAAAAGGCTAATGTTATTCGTTGGACACAAAAGACTCTCTTTGCTAATCTTCGTTCCTAGTAAGTTTTTGCATCGCACCTTTTTTCTTTAATTCTCTTTCTTATGTTTCATTATTACACTTTTCTATGGTTATCATCATATAACTATAATTATCAACTAATATCGGGCCCAAACTGTGTATAACTGACCCATCATACATGATTTGTTAGCACCCGAAAATTCGATTCTGAGACCTATAGATGAGCACACTCCCGATTCGAAAGCATGCACGAACAAGCAAACCCCTGGGTTTGAGATATGTATGGTATTGGGTCAACTTTGTGTGTTAGCCCACTTGAGTTGGTCTGACGATGTTGTTGGCAGTGTGCTCCTCTCAAGAGGTCTGAGGTTTGATTCTCTTTGGTGCCAATTTTGGTAGGCTAGTTTGACTTCTTAAAAAAAAAAACTGTTTTTTTCACACTAAGAACATTGTTGTACTGGATAAATTTACTTTTACTGAATTGGAGTGTAGATGACATGGATGAATGTTTTTTTGTGTGATTTGCGATATAAAAGCAATACTAAAGGTTAATGGAAACTTTTATTACCAAACCATGAGACCTACCTACAATGTTGTAGGGGATTGAATGTTGGGTTAAAAAGAGCCAAGAAGAAAGTAAACTTAGGTTGGATTGGAACTAACTCAATTCTACAAAACAGACTTGTAAGGTAAGGTGAATGATGTTTCCTACTTATACCATCGTATATACGATATGAATAAGATTAGGAATTGGGATAATTCACATCGTAGATAAGATGGTAGAGTCATGTGATGTCTTAGGTGGTTTGGCAATTTGTGGAGAAGATTCATAAAAGTACTGTAAAGAAGGTTGGAAAATTGGAGGATACATGATAGTCCAATAGTTAAAGGTAGAATGGGAGTTGGATAAAATTTAAGCCAAATTGTAAAGAGAGATTTAGAAGTAAATGGTATATCTTTAAACGTAATACATGATACGGATTTATGACGTTATTTAATCAAAGTATATATTATCCCTGCCTAGTGAGATAAGAATTAGTTGTTGTTATTGTTGGTGGTGGTGCTGGTGAAGTGGTCGATTGCTGGTTTAGATTATCTATAAGGTAGAGGTTCCTTCAGTAGATGAAATTTTTCAATAAGGCGAGTTGTCTCTAAAAACACCCTGACATATAACGGGCAAGTAAGCAGATATATACTAGGGGAACTGACCACCCCCTGTAACCATTAAACTGGACATGAAGGGGGATTGTCCAAGTAAGAGCGACCATCCACAATTCTGGGATTGCTTGTAGACAAGTCACTACTCAGTCATGCCAGATAAGGAGCTAACGGTAATAGATTATCTTCGCACATGAAGTGACATGTGTCTGCCATCGTACTGCACCTAATCATTTCTAATCATGAGGGAATATCCGGTGGGGACCTTGCTCCCAAATTAGGGTTAGGCGAAAACCCTAGGAAAGGGACATATGTAAAAGGATAAAGGTCAGAGAGAAAGAAAGTAGACTTTACACGGAGACAGTGACCTAGGCTCGTGTTTTCAGACAAGAACAATAGAACCTAATTAATGTACATTTTAGTTCAGTTTCCTTGGTAACATTCAACACTGATACTCTTTAAGGGGATAAAAATGGTTTATTTTGATTCACAGACTTCGTAACTACACAAGAAATAACTTAAGGAACATGGTATCCCGTTATTTTATAAGATAGTTATGAACTATGTTATAAAATTTGTCATCCTTACAATTTAGAAGCTAAAACCTGTTATGTTTAGGTCATTCTTTATTCTAACTTTCGGTGTTTGTTGTAACTATCAATATCTGGCCAGTAAATTTTAACCACCTTGTTCGGAATATGTGTAATATTTTTTCCTTTAGTTAGTTATCCTAAGTTCTTACATTTTGGTTGTCTAGCGTTTAACTTGTAGTAAATTTCAACATATTTGCTTGATTAGGTGCTAAAGTTCCTTTTCTCTTCTCTTTGACAGGGGAAGTAAAACCTCTTCATGATGGAAATAAGTATTGCAAGGTAAGCGTACACTAGATGTATAACAGTGCACGTAAACATTGAAGGCTTGAAAGTTTGAATTTTTTTTGGGTAAATTCTCGGTCATGATTCTTTAATAATTTAAATAGGTGTCATCTTGAAGCTCAGGGGATATTCTTTTCTAACATCTTGAGAACAATAGGACGGGAAAATTCTCAGAAACTTCCATGTAATGTTGCGTCCCTGAATTCTAGACGGGACCTCCACAGATTAGCCTCTTCCTATCAAACACTTACTGCCGTGTATCGAAGAAGGCCGTTTTTATGTAGAACACAATCTATGCAAACTGGTTTAGAAGAATATGCATCATTACAATCCAGAGATAATCCTAACAGCGATATTGATCCATCTATAGACTCAGAAGACGAGTTCTTGTCACAACCACATACCAGTGAACAGGTATACCTTTACATTTACTTGATTTTCCTAGCCATGCTATTTTTCTCTATTTGGTAAACAGATGGAGCCATTGTTTTGAAATTTTAGAATGCTTTTCAAAGCATTACCTTGTGAACTAAAAAAATATATTGCAGTGTTGAACACCGTTCTTCCCTTCTTTTCTTCTTTCTCTACTTCTGTATAGGTTTTATTTTCTTATCAATAATTCAGTCTCCTTTGTTAGATGGGAATTGTTTCTATGCTCCACATATTTGTTGTCTTTGAGTTTAAGGTTATTAATTTCTCTTGTAAATATGTTATTAAATTTTTTGTATTAAACCCATTAATCAGGCCAATTAGTTAGAGTTTTTCTAGATATTGAGATTAGTGCTTGTACTCTTTATCAATGTAGTAAGGATCGACATCCTACGTAGGATCGGTCGGCTGGTGAAGGAACATAAAAACGAGGAACGTAACACGGTTCGTAAGTAGGATCGGTAGGTTGTTGATGGAGTTGCGAGATATATACAGAGAATATAGAGGAAAAACAGCGGAACCAAGCAAAAAAACAGGGAAAATAAAGAAAACAGAGGAAAAACAGAAAAAGAGAAAGAAAAAGAAAAAAAAGGGGGAGGGGGGAACAGAGCAAAAACGAACTAGAGTGAAGTCAAAGCACGGTTGAGGTGCCGTGGGACATAGAATCGTAAAATCCTAGGAGCCAGCACTCGATCCTGGCTACGTTGCTCTTTACAGAATATTTGTATGTTCCTTTTTACTTCTCTTAGCTCTCATAACTTACAAGGTATAGACCGCATACAAACTTCCCTTTTTTGGCAAATGGGAAAGAGAGCTTCTTGAATCCATGGCTCAGAATTCATAACAAAGGTTAGTTTGTATGCGATCAATATCTTGTAAGTTGTAAGGTTCTAAAGCTTTGATGCTTATTGCAGTATGTTGAGATTACTTTATTAGGCTAAAAGTATCCTGTGTTTTGATTCTTTTTGGCTGACACTTGCTGTAGATACCTTTTCTGAGTGTATGAACTTCAATCAATTTATCTTACTTGATCTTTAGTTTCAAATTGTATATAGCAGATAAAGGCACTGCTTGCTGATACTGAAAGATCAAAACTCACTAAGAAGCTTAGTGAAGCCAACCAACAAAATCGGTTCCTCAAAAGACAGGTTTGTGTGTTCCCGATACCTTTTTTATAGCAATGATTTTTGTTTTGGCCGTTTATGCTATATATTTATATATCCTAAATGATCACAGTTGGATCACAATCTTGAACGTTAAATATGTGAATCTTATTCGAGAAAAAGTAAAGATACTAGACCCTTGGTTGGATTTTGACAATGCAATCTGAATGTAGCATCTTACTAAGTATGATCCCGATAAAATGGGATAATTTTTTTTGGGCATAGTGCGGGTAAATTTAAATGGATTAACAGGAAAACGTCATACGAGTGGATAGCTTGGCATCCAGTGAAAACATCCAATTTGAATGAAATGTGAATTGGATCAAGTTCTATTGGCCATAGTCGTTGATTGCTGATCCTACATCTGATATTTAACCATCCACAAATTTCTAGGTCTGCAAACTTCTCCCTGCAGATGTCAAGCCTTAAGCACAAGAGAGGTACCTAACTCTCATTTTGGCTAGATGTATAGCTAAAGTAGTTGGTTTAGTCAATCCTTGCCCTGTGAGCTAGCTTTTGCCTTTTGGCATTGAGAGCGGACTAGCCCAAATCTAATATTCATAATTATAAATTTATGAAGTTCGTTTATATAAAGGATTGGTGCTGAGGTTATATGACTTTTTTATTCCAAAAACTATCACCGTGAATCCGTGACAGCTAGAGTAGCTTCCATATAATGGAGGTAAGAAAACTGCTGGACGGATTGGGAACAGCCTTAGTTGTTTGATATTCTTCATTTTATAGTATCTCTACGTCATGCTGATATCTGATTATATGCTGAAACATTTAATGAGGGAAATATTATTCTAGTAATTTGAGACCGTATCGTAAACTTGCCTCTTTTACTCTGCAGTTGTATATAAAGGAGGATGCATTGGTAAAATTTAAAAGTGAACTTGCTGTCTTAGAGCTCGAAGTTCAGGTTAAAATCTCTTGCTACCTTCTCAATTTTGAGGCTATTTTTCATGTTGCCTATGCATTACACTAGTTTTTCCTCATTGAAATTCATTTGCTGCATTATAGAATTATTCAAACTTAAAAGCTGTTGAGAATCATATTCTGTGCTATAACATTGTCTCTTTGGAGGCAGGCTTTGGCCAGACTAGCAGAAGAAATAGCTAAATCTGGTATTCCGAAAGGTTCAAGGAAGATCAATGGAAAGTACATTCATACTCACCTTGTTACTAGATTAAAAGGTACTATAATGTTATTTATTTACCCTAATAAATCCACCACTTCTATATGGTTTGCATGTGTACTTATGGACAATTGTACTTTATTTTATTATGAAATAAAATTAATAAAACATACATTAATGCAATTTCTTCCTCTTTTGTATCCTTATTGATGCAACTCCATTGTTGTTACCTTCATAGCTGTACACGAACAATTGAATGAACAAATAAAGGGTGTTGATGCGGCACAATCAAAGGAGGTTTCTGTATTTTGGGTCGGCATGGCTGAGGTAAACATATATGCAAGAATATACTTCCAAATATCGAGAATATGGGTTGGAACTTTGTGCCATGGGGACTGTGTTTTGCTTGCATTAATGACTATTTGTATCGTGCTCTCAAAACATTAGTATATACTCATAGCTTTCTTAAGCAATCATGAGAAGCTTATGGAAATAAGCTGAAAACAACTTATGGACATGTCATAAGTTGTTTCTATAAGCTCTCACAAATATTTATGTCAGTTGATAAGTTCAAATAAGTCAATCTAAACCGACCCTAAATTCTCTTGCAAAGTTTTTTCATAATTATGTGCTATGATAAGTAAATAGTTTTAACAGTTGATCAATGTGTCTGCTTATGTCTATCAGAGTGTGCAAGTTATGGGCAGCTTTGATGGTTGGAGTCAAGGAGAGCACCTTTCACCAGAGTATACAGGTTCATACACAAGGTTCTCAACAACATTGATGCTTAGGCCTGGAAGGTAAAAAATTTATCAAATCACTGATGCTTTCAAATTGATCTTATAACCTAGAGTTTTCTTCTAACTCAACACTAAAAATTATTATGTAGGTATGAAATCAAATTCTTAGTAGATGGTGAATGGCACCTATCAACAGAGTTACCTGTTACTGGTGAAGGGTTAACGAAAAATAATTTGTTAATTGTTGAGTGAGTGTTTTGTATGTTTAAGTAATCTTAGCAACACTTACATGTATGTTGTTTAATCACAAGTCTTCCTTATAAGGGTCGTGCTAACAAGTGCCCCAGAGCATTTCTTAATTAATTAAAAATAAAAAGAATAGACAAATATTGGATTGAAAATAACTCTTTCAACTTTTAAAAAAAATAGAATACACAACTATGAAGCTCGGTTACTCCAAACATAGAGACGTATCGGTATCAGATATCGATACTCCGCGGATACGTACTCACGAAGTATCAAAATTAATTTTTAAAATTTTTTAAAAATATTTTATTAGATACTTATAGGATACTCCACATATATGCATTGATACTATTAAATGCTTCTCATATATGTATCCTAGAATGTTATAAGAATTGTCTATTGATGAACTATATTTAAAAGTTGTATTTTTAGTGGATGAAGATAATGAGAGATGAGACATAATCAGTTAACATTAGTCCATTTTTTTATATATTTCCCACCCTCCAAAGCCCTTCCTTCCCCTCACCTCCAAACCCTCAAACAAAGTCTTACAATAGTGCAACCATGATTAGGTGAATTCCACCGAACACCTATCCTAAGACTAGTGGCTGGTGTTCAATTGAAGCAAGAAAAGAAGGTGGAAGCCAAATTTCTAGCTTCCATGGCAAGTCGATAATGTGGTATTGAAGCATTGGAGAAGCAAGTAGTGTTTCAGTTTCTCCAAGACCACTAAACTTCAACAGCAAAGCGGTTGGCGTTGGTAGAAGTAAGCCAATATTTGGAAAATCGCTCTTCTCCCATACAAAATTGATCACTCCCACGTGAACTGATCAAAATATCTTCAACGTGAGTTAACTCACGTTCGGTAACAAACCATGCAATTTTTTTTTAACAAACCATGCATATGTTATACTCCATGTTTGTAGGCATGCATATATTAATACTTCATTAATTAGCAATCGTCGGTTAATTTTTAGCTGGGAACTTTTATTGTCATTTTTTCTGTTTTTGGTTTAATGATTCTTTGGACTGTTTGGAGTATTACAGCTTGTTCAAACATGTGTGATGCTTTTGTGTTTCTTTTATCTTTATCGTATTTTGTTTCCTTCATTTCAAGGTGACCCTTACTTGTGCTCTAGCTTTTCCAATCACGCAAGGGGCAAAAACTCTCACAATAGCATTCATCGGTTAATTAGCTTCCATGTCTCTTCCTATTGTATGATTTAATAAAGTATTAATATATGCATGCCTACAAACATGGAGTATAACATATGCATCTACAGTTTGTTAAAAAAAAATGCATGGTTTGTTAACGAGGTGATTTAACTCACGTTGGTGTTCGGAACGTGATTTAACTCATGTTGAATGTGAATTAAGTCATGTTGATTAGACCAACCGTGAGTTAAGTCGTATTTGAGGTATTTTTGTCAGTTTACTTGAGAGTGAGCAATTTTGTAGGGAAGAAAAGCAATTTTCCAATATTTTGTCAGTTTACTTGGGAGTCAATCACATGGATCCACATTGTTGAAAGAAAACTGCTCTTCTTACTTCCAAAATTTCATCAAAAACATCCTGAAATTTCTCATTTACCTTTAACGGTGGTTAACTGCCACTCTACCAACGGCAGTTGAAAAAAAAGAGAAAATTAAGAAGTGGGAAGAATAACGTTGTTGTTGAAAAACTTAGTAGATGTGAAGCCAAGTGACTACCAAAGCAATTCAATGTCTTAAGTTCTATACAGGACAAGAATATCATTTTATTCAAAATGTTATGAAACTAGCAAAATCAATTCCAAAAAATAATAATTAAGTAGCAAAAAGTGCCAATTGTTTGGTTTTTTTTTTTTCAAAGGGTGTCATTTTAGGATTTGTTTAACGGTTTTTTCTTTGAAAAAAAAATACCTTATTGATATTTGTCACGAACTTCATAAATTTTGAAAAATTTAAATGAAAATAAAATCTTAAACAAAGTTTTTTTTTAAGGAAGATCTGAATTCTGAAACAAAGTTGACCATATACAATTAATTTTGATATTAATTGTCAAAAAATAATAATTAATTTTTATATGAATATATTATCACCACCGTCTACTAGTACCATTGTACCAACTACCAAGTACCAAAAGAGTACACCATGTGAACATTAGTTATTGTTTTATATAAATGGCAACATCATTGTAATGATGTCAAAACACGCAAGCATTTTATATTTAGTTTGTGTCATTCATTTCAATTATGCAAAAAGATTCGTCTATTATTGTAAAAAAGAAAATTTTAAACAATAATTAATTGTAATTATAAGTAGCCTCGTCTATTAAAAATTCATTTATAGTCAAATTAGTTATTTTTATCGATTAAATGATTGAAATCAAATAATTAACAAACTCAATCTAAAACTAAGCATGATGCAGTACGCCAATACCTTACCTGACCCCATCAATTTATTATATCAACCATGATGAAGCCATTACTTACCCTGTATTATTATATCAACTGAAAACAACATGAAAGCAGTGATATTTTCATTATTTCGCTTTTAATCTAATGTCAATGTGACAAAAGATGTGATAGATGTGTCTATAAGTTGAGACAATTTTCATCATATAAATCGGCTATATGAAATTGTGTTAAGCACTACCACAATTTTTAAGAATCTAATCTAAAGATTTAAATTACAACAATGTTTGTTTGAATTGAATTCATTCATTGAAGAGATCTGATCCAATTAATAGCAGTTTTGAATTTAATGGTCATTTTCTTGATTAATGCCTAATTTTTCTTGATTTTTTTAGGCATCTTTAAGATATTAAAATAAGGCCTCCCATTTAAAATTATAATTTTCTGATAAAGGATAGATTAATTATATTTTTACAGCGTCGAAAATTTTAAAACCAAAATAATGAAAACATGGCCTAGAAATTAAATTGAGTCATTTTTTTATTAAAAAAAAAAAAGAAAAAAAAACACCATGTTAAGGTATAAAGTTTGTCTTATTCACAACCTAATTAGACGATTTAAAATATAAACAAATTTGATTTTTATTTTATAATTTAAAATACTAAGATTGAATCTAAATTATTTAATCAAGACTCACCTAAACTTTCTCTCTAAAAAAAATTCCCAACTCACTAACATTTGGTTCCATGAGTATTTTTTTATTATTTACTCATGATTAGATCATTATTGGGAAAAAAGAAATAAGTATATAAGAAGAAGCATTCCGTGCAGGGTAAAACAATTCCATTTTCTTCTTCTCATTAACTTGATGCATTCTTTTTCTTCTTTAAATCTTCCAACTCTCTTTGAATGTTGCGTATTTTTCTTCCTTTCATGTTCTTCCACGTTGTTAGCTTCACAACCATTTCCTTCCTTTTTTGGAATCTCCAAGAATGTTTGGTTATATAGCTGCCTAGGCCTAGACCCTTAAACAAATTTACTAGTTTCATAGGATTTTCTTGTGTTTTGTTTCTTCAAATCATTTAGTTTGAAGAAAAAAAGACACAACACAATGAAAAAGAATGTTTTTGAGAAGAACAAGAATAGGGGAGACCATAAAACAAGCAGAATCAATAGGTTCTTGGTAACTATTAACATCATGGGAAGTTCTGGTCCTATAAGGTTTGTGGTGAATGAGAAAGAGCTTGTTTTTGGGGTCATTGATACTGCTCTTAAATCTTACGCAAGAGAAGGAAGGCTTCCTGTTCTTGGTTTTGAAGCTACCAATTTCTTTCTTTACCATCCAAATTCTGGATTTGATGGTATGGTTTCTTACCCTTTTTGAAATTTGTTGTTTCCTTTCCTTTTGGTGCATTATAATTCTTATTGGAAATGACTATGTTTCGCGCGATTTTCAATCTCCATAGTATGATGATCTTAATTAATACAAAGATTGTTAAATATCGTGTAATTTGAACTGTTTGATCTCAAATTAACGATTAGGATTATTAATTGCGCTAATGTAATGTGTGCTTCTCTTACATATGGTAATCTTGTCCCTTTTTTGTGACATATGATTTATTTTTGTGTTTTGTTGTTTCTGAATGATAAATGAGGTTGATCCCTAATGTATGTTCACTATAGACAGCTAAACTTTAGTGATTGGATACTATGTGTTAAGTTTCATGCTTGAAAACATAAAATATTGTTGTTGCCTCATTCAAACTTGATCTTAGCTAAAAATAATATATAAAAAATCGAACATAGGAAATTATTCTCATAGATGATCCACCGTCCATCGTTATTAAAAAATTCATTTGAAATTCTAACAATGACATATGCTAATAGAAGATCATAGTTCTCATTGTCTTTAGGGTTGACAAAATGACGATGTCAGGTCGATTAAAAGAATGGAAGACAGTTATGCATCAATATTATTAATTATTTATATTTGTTTTTCCCCCTCTTATTTACGTCGAACCTGATACTGATCAAGTCACTATCTCAACCATAAATGGATCATAAACGTCTATTTTCGAAAGACATCGTTGATTATCTTTAGAATTTCAAGTGATTTTTAAATACTAATCCACCGCGGACTATTTATATAGATGACACACCACCATGTAAAATCCACTTTCCCAGTCAAATTTAACGAAAATAAATTCTACCAAATTTATCCAAATCAAATTTTATCATATACTTCTACTAAAAAAACTGGACCCAATGTCATGTTATAATGATACTACATGTTGTAAAGTTTGGTTCCATGCAATTTAGTAATAAGCTAAAGGGTTATTTTGTTTGTTGATAGCTCTGAATCCAATGGAACCCATAGGATCTTATGAAGTGAGGAATTTTGTGCTGTGCAAAAAGCAGCTATCAAGAAAAGAATCACAATCAGAGCTGATTTCTCCAAAGAGAAAGGGTGGCTGGAAAGCATGGTTAAGCAAATCATTTAGTTTCAAAATCTGATCACATATGAAGGTGTTTTAAAATTCCGTTTGTATTCTGAATTGTGCTCAAGGTCACACTATGTGATAGTGACCTTAACATTGAAGTGTATATGTTCTTCACTTCTTGATTATTAAGTCAAATGATACTTATACTTGTACTTGAAAAATATTTGGTTGGTCAAATTATTTGGACACTTGATTTAATCTAAGTACACTCATATTTGAGAAAAGGTAAAAGGAGAAAAGAATTAAATATTAATTTATATCCTTGTACTAATTATCTTAGAAATTTATATTATGGGCAATGTGTTCCTTTATATCACATGCAAATGTGCTGATATTGACTTTTAATATTTGACCTTTAATCCATCAAGCTTATGAAATCAAGTTTGGAATATATTGAAAGCATAAAGGGAGATGGGATTCTCATCATTGAAAGGTTGCCCTGACTGTTTGAATGGTAGTGACTTAAAGAATTTATTTGTTTTATATGGACCAAAAAATGTAGTTAAGACAAGCAGGTTTTTTTTTAGGATTATGTCTCTTCTCATATTAGCTTATTATGTTTTTTTTTTAAATTCCAAATGTTACTATATTAATATCAAATTAGATCTTCTATGCACACGGCTACAGAGGATTCAAGTATATGTTAGTGTTGTGTTGGACTTGTAGGTTAGGATAGAACCATAAAACTTCTTTATCAATTAACTTCTTAACTCATGAACTTCAACCACTACGCATCACTTGTATCACCTATTAGGTTATTATGATATAGAATCATGTGAAGAGGTATTTGACGGTGTTAGGTATTAAGGTTGTATTGGAGTATTATCTTGTTATGTTTTAGAGTTGTCAGATGTATGTATGTGTTTAAATGCCCTTATCTTTTGAGTTAGTTGTTTAAAGGGAGATCCAAACTCATTAAAACTTATAAATGAGATGACACTCTTAAGATGCTAGGTAAATATGTTGAATAAATTATAATATTTCACTTTATACCCATGTTTGTCCACTAAAAAAAATCCACTCATATGACATGATTATTTCATTAAATATGATTAAATGTATCAATAATGTTATTTTGACAACTTAAATGTATCAATAATGTTATTTTGACAACTTTATAGTTGTACAACACCGTACATGTATACTTTTGATCATCTACCTTTGTTCTCGAAAAAGAATCAACTCAGATGACATGGTTATTTCATTAGATAAAATATATACATATAAATGTACAAAATGTATATCTAGAGTTGTAGATTTAGTTGGTTATTATTATTACTGGAGTTAGACGTAGTACCACGTTAATATTTCTACATGTATACTTTTGAACAGAACTAGTACCAATGAGAGAAAAAAAATAAGAAGGGAAGGGAGTGGTTTATGGTTATAGAGGGGGGAGGTTAACATTGTGCTTTAGTTACTAGTATAGACAAAAAAAAAAACTATTGTTTAGGTTCATGGAATAATTATATAGTTTATAGACCACATACATGAACCATTTATATTAATTATTCAATCATTTAATAATGTATTTATTTTGCTTATAATAATGACTTAATTGAAAAGTTGGTCCTCTAACTAACTTTTTAGTTTCATTTTGGTCCCATGATTCTTAAAACATCCATATATTACTCCCTTAACTTCATCCTCGTTAATCAAAATCAACTTTTTTGTCTATTTTAAAAAAAAAACGTTAATTGTGTACAGTTGGAGGGTGATGTGGGCATTAATGGCAGTGACATGGACAATCTTACGTGGCCAATATAAAAGGAAAAGAATTTTTTTTAAAAACCCAAAATTAGGGTTCTTCTTCCTTCCTTCTCCCTTCATCTTCCTTCTCCCTCCATCGAATTTGGTTCTTCATCCTTTATCTTCCTTGGTATCATGATGTTTTATGCCACTTGAAGAAGTTGCATTTGGTACCTTTGGAGCAGAAGCCACTTGCTAAACTGAACCACCTTGTGTTAGTTGACTTCAAGGAGGTTGGGTCCGACTGTGAGGTGGTTGTTGAATTATTGCATTCTGACTTTGTGGAGGTTGTTGTAGTATGACTTTGAGCACGGTGAATCTGACTTGATGAACCATTAGTAGGGTTTGATGATCCTTCAGCTGGAGGAGGTGGTGGAGGTGATGGAAGCTTGCAATTGGATTTATTATGCCCACTCTGATTGCATCTGCAACATTTGATACCATACCTTGCCCTCTTTAATTGAGAGTGATCTTTCTTCTATTTCCCTCCCTCTTTGTTCCTTTTCTTCTTTTGTATTTTCTTCTTATTGGTGGTGGTTGAAGATCACCATACCCGGTTCTTTCCCATAAACATTGTCCACTTGTAGGATAGATCACATTGTTGTAACAAGCTGCATACTGCTTCTTCATGAAATAGTCTAGTACATAATCATATATTTCCAAGTCCTAGTTCCTCATGCAGGAAATGGCATGACAACATGGCAAACTTGTATTATGATTAGCCTCGTGCATTTACTAAAAATCAAATCAAAATCAATTCGCTATTTTTCTAATATATTTTTGTGCCCACGTGGGACTGAGAGTGAGAGGCATCAAGCTAAAAGAAAATAACATAAAAGAGGAATATTCAAGGCTAAATGCCATCAAATTTGTTTAAGAATGCAAACTAAGAATGACACATCTTTCATGTTATATGTCAAATGGTCACGCTAACTTATACTCTAAAGACACAAGTTAAAAATTAAAAAAAGATATAAAAGATAAATTTTATATTGAGAAAATAAAGTATTAATCTTTAATTTTAGATGTTAAATACACAATATTTAATAGTATATTTCAACATTTGGTTTTCTTAACATCCCTTTAAGGGCACAAGTCACGTTTTTCCTGTATCAAATACCTTATCTGACCCCACAAGTTCATAACTTCACCAGTTGATTCTTGCCTGCTCCATGCAACATTTCCTCTCAAAAATAATGTTGCACCAAATGTATATCCCACCAAGAAAGCATTACTTATCTATTACATTGACACATTAAATTTTCTATTTACTTTGAGTCCAAAAATATGTCCATCTAATAAAATTACATCAACAGAAGAAAACATCAAAGTAATGCTTTCTTTATAATTAAGAGTTTAAAGAATATATACTAAACTATGTAAATCATAATGCTTAACCAAAAAGAAAAGTGTAAAAAAGTAAAACAGAATAAAGTTTTTTAATGAGTGATGCAAAATTAGGCAGAATAAAGTTTTTGAAAATAAATAGACATATAAGAAGAAACATTCAGTGCAGGCTAAAAACACTTCCATATTCTTGATGCATTCTTCTTCTTCAAAACTTCCAATTCTATCTTGAATGTTGCGTATTTCTCTTCATTTCATGTTCTTCCACGTTGATTCACAATCATTGAATCATCTCCTTCCTTTTTTGGAATCTCCAAGAATGTTTGGTTCTATCGCTGCCTTGCCCTAGACCCTTAAACAAATTTAGTTTCATAGGATTTTGTTGTGTGTTGTTTCTTCATATCATTTAGTTTGAAGAAAAAAAGACACAGCACAATGAAAAAGATTGTTTTTGAGAAGAACAAGAATAGGGGAGACCAGAAAACAGGCAGAATCAATAGGTTCTTGGTAACTATTAACATCATGGGAAGTTCTGGTCCTATAAGGTTTGTGGTGAATGAGAAAGAGCTTGTTTCTGGGGTCATTGATACTGCTCTTAAATCTTATGCAAGAGAAGGAAGGCTTCCTGTTCTTGGTTTTGAAGCTACCAATTTTTTTCTTTACCATCCAAATTCTGGATTTGATGGTATGGTTTCTTACCCTTTTGGAAATATGTTGTTCGATCCCTTTATTTTTTGGTGCATCATAAGTTGCAATCATGAATTTCAATCGACTGATTTAAATCACTCGATAGAAATTGTTAAAAAATTTGTGTAATCTGAGTCGTCTGATCTCAAACTGACAGTTGAGATTGTTTATTACGTGCAATGCGTAATTGAGTATCCAATCCAATTTTTTACTCACCATGATGATTGTGTTTTTTTTTTGTCATGTCCTTTGATTGGTTGAAAAATTTACGAATATAGATAATTCTAAGGTATTATTTTGATAGGTGGTTCACCATAAATTGGTACTTCAAATTATTCAAAATTCCTATAGCGAAAGATGTCATCTTCTAGAGATGAAGGATCCTAATCCTCCTTCCACAGTCGAGACAATGACTTGATCAATATCAATTCGATTAAAACAAAGAAAAACAAATATGCAAGTCTCAAAACGAAACTTATATTTGTTTTCTCTTGTTTTTGTCGAAACTGACATTAATTAAGTCATTGTCACAACCATAAGGATATGAGCATGGACGGATCTACTATTAGGCATGGTGTGGCAGTTGCCACACCAGATTATTTCCCTTTTTTTTCATATACTTGAGTTAAATAATTATATATATAATTTAAGTCGACTAAATATCACAATTTCTTCATTAGCCAAGTGGTATATGTTAGGTGAATGTTTCCCAGGTCCTGTGTTCAACTCTCGGCGAGTTGGAGTTTCGAATTGATCTTGTAGTTCCTAACAAAGTGTACCCATTTCATGTCATAAATTAAAGTTTGGCTCCTTGTAAGTTGTAATTATAAACTAAAAGGATATTGTGTTTGGTGAAACTTTTTGGATAGCTCTGAATCCGTTGGAACCCATAGGATCTTATGAAGCTAGGAATTTTGTGCTATGCAAAAAGCAGGTGAACCAATCAAACAAAGAGCCACAATCAGAGCTGGTTTCTCCAAAGAGCAAGAGTGGCTGGAAAGCATGGTTAAACAAATCACTTAGTTTCAAAATCTTATCCCATTGATTACACGTGAATTGTGAAATTAAAGATGTTCTAAAATTCCGTTTGTATTCTGAATTGTGCTCAATGTCACATTATGTGATAGTGGCCTTAGCATATTGAAGTGTATATGTTCTTCGCTTCTTCATTATTAATACAGATGAAAGATGATTGATACTTGTACTTACTTTAGAAATTTATATCACATGCAATATGTGCTGATGTTGACTTTGAAATATTTGACCTTTAATCCATCTAGCTTATGAAGTCAAGTTTGGAATGTATTGAAAGCATAAAGGGAGGGTGGGATTCTCATCATTGAAAGGTTGCCTTGACTGTTTAAAGAAAGGTTGTGAGTTAAAGAATTTATTTGTTTTATATGGACCATAGAATGCATATAAGAATAGAATTTCGGGGATTATGTCTCTTATCACATTTCACCCTTCTATAATACATGATATATACCAATGCATAATTTTGAGTTTAAATATCTTGAATAATATGTTAGAAAAAATTATGAAAATTTGATATTTTAAAAATACTCATCGAGACGAATCTAACGACATCTTAAATGATATTATTTATCTTTGTATATTAGTAGAAAAATATGATCAAAGTAAGTTAAATCAAAATTGCACATTTTCAAATGGGTCATTTAATGTAGGACGGAGGGAGTAGCTTATTATGATTGTTTTTAAAATTTATTAGATCTTCTTCGACCGACTTTATGGTGCACCCCGCTATAGAGGATTCGAGTTTATACATGCTAGTTGTGGGAGACGATAGAACCATAAACCTCTTTATCAATCAACTTTTGAATTCATTCACTTCAACCACCAAGCAACCCTTATATCTTCTATTAGCTGATTATGATATAGAATCATCTAAGGATTTATTTGACGATTTTAGGTATTGTAGTTCCACGTTGTTAAGGTTTTCAGGTTGTTTGAGGTATATATGTGTTTTAACACCTTCATTTTTTGAGCTAACTTTAAAGAGTGAGATCTAAACTCATTTAAAGTTATAAATGAGAGGATCGATATACATAATATTTTATGTTGGATAAAGATGTTGAAAAAATCATAATATTTCATTTAAGTTGATCATCCATGTTTGTCCCCCAACTAGAATCCACTAAGATGGCATGGTGATTTCATTTGACACGATAAATTGTATACATATAAATGCACGTGACAAAATATAAATCTTGAGTTGTAAACTTGGTTACATTGGCCACATGACAAAATATTTATTAGGCATGGTACCAAGTACCAGTGTACCACATTTATATTTGTACAAACATACTTTTGAACTGAACTAGTACAAATGAAGAAGAAAAAATCAAAAAAATGGAAAAGAGATTGTTTATGG
>Ga0099826_10000575_pt1 | contig 18492 bp, 15 predicted proteins | sample Mtrugardesep15_FD_76830 | JGI IMG/M metagenome (GOLD analysis project Ga0099826, IMG submission 76830) | Root nodule microbial communities of legume samples collected from California, USA - M. trunc garden sep15 | ecosystem: Host-associated > Plants > Roots > Nodule | place: USA: California... | reverse complement strand
CGCTTAAGCGGAGATATTTCATACTTTATAGTTCATAATAACTATTCGAACTGCATTGGAAATGTATCCTCGTTACAGGAACTAGTCTTATCAAATAATCAAATTACCGGCATGTTACCAAATCTTCCAATCTTATCATCTTTGACAAGGTTGTATCTTGCTGGAAATAAATTATTTGGAGAAATACCCAAGACCATCGGATCAATTACGGAGTTAAAGTATTTGGATTTGAACTCAAACGGTTTTGAAGGTGTCATCTCTGAATCTCATTTTACTAACCTATCCAAATTGGAAGACCTATATTTGGATTATAACTTTCTGACTGTGAAGGTTAGTTATGATTGGGTTCCTCCCTTTAAATTAATAAATTTGAATCTAGCATCTTGCAATCTAAATTCTAGATTTCCTAACTGGCTTCAAACACAAAATTCCTTATCCTATCTTGTCCTTCCAAATGTCGGTAATCTAGCTCCAATACCTACTTGGTTTTGGAGAAAATTGCAAACACTAGCTTACTTAGACATTTCAAACAACAATCTCACAGGCAAGATTCCTAATTTGGAAATTAATCTTACCAATCATCCAATAATAAGTTTGGGTTTAAATCAACTTGAAGGTCCCGTTCCTTCTTTTTTATTGAAAGCAACAGCAGTACAACTTTCTGTAAATAAATTTTCAGACTTAGCTTCCTTTCTATGCAGCAAAAGTAAGACTCACACTTTGGTAATGTTGGACTTGTCAAACAATGAATTAAAGGGTGAGTTGCCTGATTGTTGGAATAATTTAGCCTCATTGCAATATCTTGACCTAAGCAATAACAATTTGTTTGGAAAGATTCCCTTCTCAATGGGCGCCCTTTCTGATTTAGAGGCTTTGAGTTTAACAAATAATAATTTGGGGGGACAACTTCCCTCCTCCTTGAAGAATTGCTCAAACTTGGCTTTGTTGGATCTTGGAGAAAATATGTTTCATGGTCCATTACCTCTATGGATTGGAGACAGTTTGCACCAATTAATAATCTTAAGCCTTCGGTTCAATAAATTCAATGGAAGTCTACCTTCAAATCTCTGTTATTTAAGAAAGCTTCATGTCTTAGATTTGTCACTTAATAGCTTATCAGGAGGAATCCCGACTTGTGTAAAGAATCTTACTTCAATGGCTCAGGAGTTCATTAATTCAACTTCATCATTTCTACCTGTGATTTCACTCAACGACGGGTCTTTTGATTTACCCTATGATTTCGACCTATTCTTGATGTGGAAAGGGGTAGACCAACTTTACAAAAATTCTTACAAGTTTTTAAAATCAATTGATCTCTCAAGCAACCATCTTACAGGGGAAATACCAGTTGAAATGGAGTACTTATTTGGTTTGATTTCCTTAAATTTGTCGAGGAACAATCTCAGTGGGGAAATCATTCCGAACATAGGAAACTTTAAGTCGCTTGAATTTCTTGATCTCTCAAGAAATCATCTTTCAGGAAGAATTCCTCCCAGTCTAGCCCATATCGATCGTCTCACTTGGTTGGACTTGTCAAACAATCAGCTCTATGGGAAAATTCCAATTGGAACGCAACTGCAGACATTTAATGCTTCATGTTTTGAAGAAAATTTTAATCTCTGTGGAGAACCACTTGATATAAAGTGTCCAGGTGAAGAGCCACCAAAACATCAAGCTCAAACAACTGATGCAGGAGATGACAATTTAATATTTTTGGAAGCATTATACATGAGCATGGGGATAGGATTCTTCATTGGCTTCGTTGGCTTGGTAGGCTCAATATTGTTACTACCATCTTGGAGAGAAACTTACTCCAGATTCTTGAACACATTGTTATTGAAAATCTTCATGTGGTGGAAGCAGTAAATGTATACCTTGCTAGTTGCTCTAAGTTGGATGAATATGATGGGCAGGTACCAATGTTCTTTCTTGTTTTTTTGTTTTGTTTTGTATGTTTATGGTTTAACTGAATCATGAATATTTTTAGTTTTGGGATATATGCTTCACTACTACCACTGTTGATATATATCATTATATATGTATAACTAAAGCATTTCTATTATTTGTATTGCACTGCTCATGGAGACTGCAATGCTTTGATAATGTTTCCAAGAACTAAATATATATATTTTTTTGACAGGATCTCCTATGGGTATAGTACGGGATGAGTACATCTTTTGCTGTTTTAGAATAACGTATAGTGTTGGTGTGTGCAGTTTGGCTAAGGGTAGGATGAATGCCTATTCTTGTTGTGTACTAAATAAAATGAATGTCATTTTGTTGAATCTTTTCTGTGATAAAGTTTGATTGTGTTTTCTTAAGCTTTCATGTTTGGTAGTATTTGTATTGAAATGTAATCGTTTATATGCTATCAAGTTTTTTGGACAGTAGAAACTAGTTCATCTATAATAATACTGACACCTCACACATTTATGTGCTACATCATTCCATTTGCGCTACATCGCTTATATTCCTATGCAGCACTCTTTCGATAAGATTTCCCAACCATCTTTAACTCTACTTATCTCCGTTGATCAATTAGTCTATTCATCCGAGAATGTTTCAAATACAGAAGAAAAAAAAAATGTTCCATCTTTTGGATTCTTTAAATTCAATATATGTTATGATGATATTCTTAAAATAAAGAATATAATAATATGTTAATCATCAATATTAATTTATCATTCTTTAAAAAAATTACTCCTCAAAAAAATGTAAAAGATTTATCAATTTTTCCGTATATTTCCCACCCCTAAAGCCCTTCCCCCTTCCCTCCAAATTCCCAAACAAAGCAGGGTTTGAGGTCTCTCTCTAACCCCAAATTATAACTCTTGGATTTGAGCGGTTGTAATTGCAACTCTGAAGAGGGTATTGGTCAAGTTTTAAGTAAATGCAGTAAGTCTTGATGGTGTTGGCTTGTGACTTTGGAGAGTGTGTTCTTCTCAAAGTAATAGGTTCGATTCTCCTTAATGTCAATTTCGGTGGACTAGTTTGTAAAAAAAAAAGGCAACCCAGTACACTAAAGCTCCCGTATACGCAGGGTCCGGGAAGGGGTCCCATCATTTTTTGGTGTATTGTACATAGCCTTAAACTATCCACCATTTTTTGGTGTATAGTTTGTGTTTTTTTTTTTTTAAAAAAAGAAAAGTAAATGCAGTAAGATTAGAATTGAAGATACATAGAATGAGCTTTAAAGTTTCCACGTTGGAGGTGTTGAACTTGTGAGAGTCTGGAATTGATGATAGAATAAAACAGGATGGGCTCTCTGCCTTCTTATACATCAAAGTTCTACCGACATTACATACAATGATCTATTTAAGTATTGTATACTCTAAAAGCAGCTTTCAAAGTTTGTATTACACTCTAGAATTCTTTAGCTCCCTTGGAGTTGAAGTAAAAAGCTCTTCCCTACAACTAAGTAATGGCCTCAAGTAGTTCTACTTAGGCTTTTCTCCTTTTATCTTCTATTACTATTTTCCTTTCTAAGAAATGGATTGCTATCCATACTAGATTTCGTTTTCACATTGCACTATTACATTGAAGCTTGCAATTTCATCTCTGTTATTTGCTTGACCATTACATACTGTTGCTGTCACGGACTGCTGCTGCTTCTGTCACGGCTTACTGCTGACATCCGGGTCTGCTAAAGCTGCTATTGCAGAATGCTGAAGCTTCTGTCACGGCCTGGTGCTGCCGCTATCTTGGTCTACGGCTGCTGTCTCGCACTGCTGATGCTACTGTCACGTTTTGCTGCTGTTGCTGAGTCGTTTTGTTGCAGAATTGGCATTGTCAGCGTGCAGCAAGTCACTGCTGCAAATGTCCGCGTACCAGGCTGGTTGATACGTTTCTTACAATTCTCCATACTTTGTCATTCGGTCTTCGCCAAATGTCTTGATGTTTTTCTTGGCTAAACGACACCAACAACTTTAATAAGACATCATTAAAACCACTTGTGTCCTGAATAATATTTCCCAGCAAATCCCACATACCAACTTTTCTCCAAATTTCTTTGGCATGATTACGAAGGAAAGTGTGCCATTTTGTTTCATCAAAAAAGTCACAAAAAGGACAGCTACTTGTACAAGGCACATTCCTTCAAGCCAAATTAGCTCGGACGGACCACACCTCCACCTTCCCTTGTCACCTATACGCCGCCTAGCTCCCAATTTTCACTATGAATTTATTATATATAGGAAAAAATAATCAACTATACACTAATTAAAAATATTAATAAATCTTATTGCATTTAGTTTTCTAGCTATAATTAAAACCTGTTGCCTTTGCAATGTAAGCAGACCATACTATTGTATATTACTTTAAGTTCCTTATTAATAAAGTTGGGGTAAGTACTGATTATGCCAAAATCATAGATACAATCAAAATTCTAGCGATGTAGATTCACATTAACAAATACGATACAATACAGATAATATTACATATAATACACAAAGCAGGCTGGATGAACTTGATTTTTCTGCCTCTTTGAATATCAAAATTCTACAGACTATTACATACAATAATCTATTTAAGTATCGTGTACTCTAAAAGTAGCCCTCAAAGTTTGTATTGTACTCTAGAGTTCTCTAGCTTCCTTGACGTTCAAGCAAAAAGCTCTTCCCTACAACAAAACAATCATCAGCCTAAGAATTTTTTGTCATCATCATCGCCCTTTCGGATTGACAATTTGAGAGAAAATGGCAGCAGAATTCTCAGTTGAGTCATGATGACTAAGGTCATGTTCACTTCCAAGGCTAAGGTTTTTGTAATGTGCTGCCATTTCATTATTGTGTGCCAAGTTCACCTCTTCAAATTCACTCTCATTTAAATGTGACGTCTTGTTATGAGTTGAACCATCAGGATTTTCTTGAAGGTTGAGAGCAAATTCAAGATTCCACAACAGATCATTCATGGAGGGACGATCAAGTCCATTATCAGACAGACACTTTTCAGCTGTATCAGCAAACTTGTTCAAGCTTTCAGGGTTGATCTTTCCTTTGAGATTCGGATCAATTATATCCTCCAATTTTCCTTTCCTTTTGTTTAGCAAAGCCCAATCTGCAAGGCTTACTTGTTCCTTTGGAAGGCTAGGATTTAAAGCCGGCCTTGAACACAATGCCTCGAATAGAACAACCCCGAATGAGTAAACATCAGATTTTTCGGTCAGTTGTTGTCTTCTAAAATATTCAGGATCCAAATATCCAAAACTACCTTTTACCACTGTACTAACATGACCCTGGTTCATATTTGGACCTGTTTTTGACAATCCAAAATCTGAAACCTTTGCAACAAAATTTTCATCTAGAAGAATGTTTGTTGTTTTGACATCTCTATGAATTATAGTGTACTTTGCACCTGTGTGAAGGTAATGAAGACCTCTTGCAGCACCAATGCAAATCTCCAACCTTTGCTTCCATGATAAAGTATCTATTGGTTTGTTTCCTTTGTATAGATGTTCCCTCATGGTTCCATGGGCCATGTAATCATAAACCAAACACATTTCATCATCTTCCTCACAAAAACCAATCAAAGACACTAAATGTTTGTGTCTAAGCTTTGAAAGCATCTCAATTTCAGTTTGAAATTCATTCACTCCTTGTTCTGATTGTGGATTTGATCTCTTAATAGCCACTTTAACACTATTATCAATAACACCTTTGTAAACCTTTCCAAACCCTCCTACACCAATAACATTGGACTCGTCAAAATTCTTGGTTGCTTGCTTCATCTCCTGTAAAGAGAAATATCGACACAGTCCTTGAGCCATGGCTAGGTTTGCACCACTGCCCATAGTACTCTTCCCTGATCCTGTTGATTTCGTTCCGGCTGTGTGAGAATTTCCATAGAGAGGCAACCAACTTGATGTGTTGTTTGTGTATGAACCTGGTATCATATATAAAATTAGTTAATTACAGTAGTTAGTTGTTATTCTCATTGGCTATATAAATCTTATATACTCTTTTAGCGTAATTCACGTTTCATATTCTCTCGTTATCAATATAATTTTCATTTTACTTTTCTACTTTTTTCTTATCAACGACTTCTATGAAGAATAACATTACCTGGTGCTCTCTTCTTCCTGTGATGAACAGCAACACATATAGCAGCAACAATTGCAAAACCTGCAGCACCACCGGCAGCACCACCAATAACAAAACTCTTATTAGGACCATTTTTTTTGTCTTGAAAAGATTTTTCCTGATTGTCATGTTCAATCATCATATCAGAAGGTTGAGGATTTGGTCCAGACAAATCAGTATCATTGAGTTTGAATATCTCAACACCATTGAGTATAGCATCATAATATTCTGGCATTGAATCGGGCGATGGATGCAATGCAAGCCAAAGTTGATCATCACCCGCCACATCTTGAACATAAATCACATAATCCTTATAAGTAGGCACTCCTTTACCGCCTGTCCAACCAATGATATCCGCCCCAGCCTGCGCCGTTTGATTGTTGACAAAGATATTGAAAACAATCTCATTAACTTTAGAATAAACGTAATCACAAAAATGCAACCGTGTTAAGTACATTGAATTCGGATCAACTTGAAACATCCATGTAAGATTGTATCCCATGTTGACATCTTTATTATTTCCCATTGATCTTGATGTTGAATAAACATCATGAGGAGCAATGTATTGAGGCACAGTTTGATAATCAATTTTAACATCCTTAGCAGCTTGATTTGTAATACCGGTGGAAGCACCATAAAGATAAGGCGTATCATCGTACCATGTTCGACTCAAACCGGAATCTTGAACCGGAGATATAAATTGCCCACCAACATTTAATCTAAACATTGTTTGAAAATGCAAACTTTTAGCATCCAAGGTTTGATCTCCATAACCGACCAACGAAGGTGAATCGAACAACAAATCCGGCATTTGAATAAGTTGAATACCATTAACAAAAGCAAAAGCACCATTGTGTTTATCAGAAGGCTTAAAAGTAAGATTAAGAACATTTGAGTCCAAAGGTGCAAGCGAATATTCTCTATCTAGATAAGCTTGTGATAAGGCTTGACATGTAATCGACGAACTAAAATTGTTGAGAAGTGTAACACCATTTGCCGTTACAGAAAAATACGAATCCGATGGGTTGAAATTGTTGTAAACAGAAGGATAAAAATGGAGTCTTAACCAATAACGTTTATTCGGTAGAATAGGGAATTTGTAGGTTGATTCTGATGTGAAAATACGTGCTGACATGTATGGAATTTCTGATAAAAGAGAAGGGTCTTGAAATGAAGCTTTTGATGTTATTGAATTTCCTCCTGAAAGATATTTGTTGTCTGGATTCCATTGTCTTCCATCTGAATCTTTGCCACCATTGTCACCTAAGCCACATCCTAATAGTAAAGATTCATCTTTGTTGGTTTGTGCATTCAACAAAATAGGTATATACATTATAAGGAAGAGACAAAAACTCTTTTGCATTCTCATTTTTTGATCAATTCAATGAAATGAAAAGAAATATGCATGTAATATAATACTTGGGCGTACAGGAAAAAAAATATGAAGACTTTTTGGGTGTTATTGGTGACAAATTGTGAGAGAATAAGAAAGGATTAATTTATTTCCTGTACGCCAAAAGAACAGAAAATCGGTTATTAGTTTTGTGTTTGTTTTGCTGTGTTGACATGAATGTACAAATTACCTACCTGGATTGGTGGAACATGTTCCAAACCAGGCAAGAACAAAAATTAAGGTGAAGTTTTTATTGTTATTATTTTTTTAGTTTGTTCTAGGGGCAGTTACTATGGTTTTTTGGTTTGGTCTTTTTCGTTCTAAATTATTATTAATTATTTTGGCAGTTTTTTTTGTTTTGTTTCATGGACGTTAAGTTTACATGGTTGATAGGGAGTGAGGATCGTAATTGAATGAGTTAGATTTGTTACAAGTTGGAAGGGAAGAAACTTATCTATAATTGGCATTCAGTTTCCATAGAATTTATGGAATGTTTTTTTTTTTTTAATTTGCACATTATATGGACAACAATTTGCTCACAATGAGATGAGAGGAATTTATTGGTACCATTAGATAAAAATCAACGCTTCAGATTAAATTGCTCTTTAAAAAGAGTCACATACTGAAACATACACCTTTCCTCTCCTCCACTTCTTCCTTCTCTCTCAAGTAATTTCTTTTCCTCCATCGGATTAACATGATTTACCATTAATTTTAATTTAAGTAAATTTTGTTTGAGAACATTCCACCATTAACGTGAACCTTCCTTTAACAAGCCATAAATGAAAAGCTTCCAGTAAATGTTTTAGGATGCAAAATTTCCAAACAAGAACAATTCATCACCGCCACATCGCAGATCTAAAGCCATATACCGTTAACTTATTCTCACCTAAATAACAACTTATACATATATGCTTTTGACAAAAAAACCTCATTTTTCACTATTTTGGACTAATATTAAATAATGATTAATTTTGTAATAAATTTGGTTATAAAATTAAGTCATAGACATCCGGCCTTAAACACATAATTGTTGCAGACATGCAGTGTTGCAATTGCGTTTTGTGACGCATTTTTTGTTTGTTTGTTACAATTGGGTTTTGTAAAGCATATAGTATTTTTTTTTTAGTGCTGTTGTTTAATGTTTAGTACGGTTGTTAAAATACCAAAAAATGACGATGGGGAGAAACAAGCGGCAACAAGTTTTTAATTTAATTTTGTCAAAAAAAAAAAGTTTTTAATTTAATGAAAAAAGATAAATGGTATGAGCGAGAGGCAACAAAAAGCAACGCATTGGATTAACATAAACGATAAACACATTGATGTAAAAGTGTTGTACATCGTATTTCTATTTACATGTAAGTATATTAATATCGTCTCCACATGGACTAGTATATATCATAAACCGTTCAACATCAAATATCATCTCAAGTTTATGGTTTAAAAGTCTGTTTGCTTAAAAACTAATCTGGCTAATTCACATTAAAATTAAATAGAGACGAGATATGGCATAAACATATTAGAGTTCGTCAACCAAGCATTACATATGTATTCTCATGATCACATAAACAGATTTTAGCTTTTAATCGATATTATCACAATCACTCAACAACATCATTTATGTCTAAATAACGTCGTGATTTCAATTGTATCGTTTAATCGATGATTTCTCGACCTATTAAACGATCCAATAGCATTAAGTTCTTGATTTTAAAGTGATTACCAAAACCTAAACCCTATGTCTAGAATAAAAGCTTTGATAGATTATTATTCTAACCCTAGATTCAAAAGTACTTTTCAATATCATTTCAAATCATAAATAAATCATTAAACACAAGAATAATAACAATATCAAGTAAAATAGCTAGAACCTTATATTTAATGATAAAAAATTTACATAATAGCTTGATTCAGTACCTCTAAACCCACAAGGGTAGATTTAGCTACATATTTTTCATAGTTGTCTTGCAAAAGATGGAAGAAAACATGAAGATTTCAAGACAAAATTCATGATTTCTCTACAAATCTTGGAAAAATCCACTTATAACACCCTTGCTTTCTGTTTCTCTCTCTAAAATGCCCTCTCTCTCTCTCTCTAAAACCAGAAAAATATCTAACACTTTAAAACTTATTCAAGAAATGAGAGAAAAAGCTATTTAAAGGAGTCTGAAAAGTGCAATCTCGCTATGGCGAGTTCAACTCGTTGTGCCGAGTTGCCATGTTTTCCCACGCTGCACCACAAGATGGCTGCCACGTACTTCACCTAACATTCTTTAACTCGTTTTGGCGAGTTGAACTCGTTGTTTGCGAGTTGGCCTTCAAAATATCAGGGCTCTCTGGAGTTTTTTTGCTTTGTGCTCGATGTGGCGAGCTTGCTCGCTTCTGGTTCGCTGTTGGCATGTTGAAAGCTAGAAATCCTGGGACTTTCTGGAGTTTTTTCGTTGTGGCAAGTTCAACTCGCTGTGGCGAGTTGAACTTTGCATTTTTGATGGTTTCTTTGGTCCTTGCTTGTATTTTCCTGCACAAATGGGTAGAGTAAGGCACATGAAGCATAATTGGCATATTTACATCAAATTGTAGCTTTTGCATGGATAACTTGCAAAACAAGTCACTAAAGTGCTTAAAATAACACATGAAATATATCACTTTCTAACACTTATCACACATACAACATCATACGTATTTTTGACATTTCAACATTAATACATGGGTAATTTTGTAAAACACAATCTACACTCTTCCTTCTCTCTTCTCTGCTCTATGCGCGCTCCGTCTATTTTCTCTCTCTTCATTGACTTGAAGATCGACCACCTTGTTCTCTCTTCTCTCTCGCGACCTGAGTTGCCACCCCTTCCTTCTTCTGTTGCAATCTGATTGGTTGTCTGTCTTCTCTCCCATCACTGCCCATCTCAAATCCTTTACCCACCACCAGATTTGCAACATCCTGTAGTTTTGGAAGTAGAATTCCGCAATGCAATGAATACAGGCGAGGGATGAACGACGAGGAGGAGTTGAACGATGTGGTGAGGAGAGAGAGAGAGAGAGAGAGAGACGTTAGTGATAAAGGAAAATACGACGATGGGCGGTGGCTGGAGATGAAATAGACACCACATACACTGTTCTTAAATACACCATTTTTTATTTCCCTCTATTTCTCTCTATGGTCTCACATTTCTCTCTGTGCGTGAACTCTATCTCATCTCCAGCTACCGCCCACCGACATCTTTTCCTTCATCACCGACGTCTCTCTCTCTCACACTCTCTCTCTCTCTCTCTCCCCTCCCTCCTTACTGTGTCGTTCTTCTTCCATTGCGGCGTTCTACTCCTCCCCGCCGTTCATCCTTCACGAACGTTCATTGCATTGCGGAGTTCTACTTCCACCGCTGCAAATCTGGTGGTGGGGTGGAGGATCTGAGATGGGCGTCGAGGGAGAGAAGACATACCACAAATCAGATCGCAATAGAAGAAGGATGGGGTGGCAACTCAAGTCGTAAGAGATAAGAGAGGGCAAGGTGGTCGATGTTCAAGTCAGTGACAAGAGAGAAACTCAGATAAAAAAACATGCCACTCTCATAAATTAGTTGCTTCAGCTCACATAAATAACCAAATAAAAAACATAAAAATCTCAAATAATTGTTGTTGCATGGAATAGAGCTATAATTGTTCTCATAGCACTTCTCAAAAGAGTTTGAGTTGTTGTATCTAAATTAAGTACCATTCCAAAATAACATACAAAAAGAGTTGGAGTCACTGTATCTAAAATATGTAGAATCTCAAAATAATATTGACCAAAGGAGTTGGGATCACTATATCCAAAATATAGTCGCTTCCCATCCTTAAGATTTGGTCGATGTTGTGACATCCTCATCAATGTTTTTTTTCCTATAATTGTAAAGCCATAAGTTGATAATTAATTTAAATGTAGATAAGAAAATAGATCACCTCATTAGAAAGTGAAAATTATATAGTTACCCAAACTTACGATTTATAGTCTTATAAAATTAGTGGCATTCAGATACTCGTATTGATATTGCAAGATTGTTTATAGAGTTTTACGGGCCTTAAATATAATATGAGAAAAGAGTCACCTACACGATACATCATAAAATTTTGAGACTGTTACTTTTCTCGGACCTGGATTCCCTGTTGTAAATATATCACGCAGTTGCACACTGTAATGGATCTCAGCCATAGATTTGAGATCAAACGGTTCAGATTTAAAACACAGCTTTACACTGTAAAGTGATCTAAGCCACCTATTTGAAATCTGACGGCTCATATCAGTTACAGCCCATTTCAGCCCCTCAAAATAAAAAATTTCATCGTTTAGATCCATTTTTTATTTTATATATTCTCATAAAAGTAAAAAAAAATTGCATTAGTTTTATTTGATTTTTAGAATTTTTTGGTGATATTTTTGTTTTTTTATGACTTTATTTGATAGATTTTATCTTTTTTTTTACTTTGTTTCTTGTTTATTTTTAAAAGCAAAATTCAAAACTGCTGAAATTTGAGAGATTATGATTGTTGATTATATATAAGCATTTTTCAGATTATATAATCCGAACACATCCAAATTGTATTCGGATTTTATATTCTGAAATCTCATGGACATTTTTGTAAAAATTATAGGGCGCATGAGAAGTAGGTGGGGTGAGAAAAGTAATAATCTATTTTTTTTAACTCATTGTTGTGATTTTATTAGCTCTTCATTTCGTTTTATTTTTTTTATTTTTATGGTTGATATCTCAACTATACTGGCACCCTAAAACATCATATGTCAAATGCAACTATTGATAAAAAGAACAACAAAACAAAAAAAGTTGAGTGGGCCACATGATCCTAAATGTGTCTCACATCAGATTCATGATCATGAATGCGTCTCGCATGATCCTACATTATCAAATTCAATTCTGCAATCTTTTCAATCAATTCAAGAAAGTTGAACCTTTGTACATGTCAGCCCGTAACTCCTTCTGGTGGTCTTTAGCCCATTTGATTCGAGAATACTCTATCATGTTGTAAGAGTCCACCAAAAATTATTGAAACAATCGCTTAGAAAATACAATAGTCGATTTATTTCTTTCTCTGTGTTGTATTTTGTACGCAACCCATTGTAATTGTGTAACATACTTCCTTTGTATAACTGATTTGATGTCTGTTGCGGTGTACTCAATATCCTTTCTATATCCATCCTCACCCTTTGGGAATAGAAGTGGATATTATAATGGGAAATATGATGGCTTGAAAACCGATATCCGCTTTAGAAGACTAGACCTTTCTTCAATGACAACATCCCGCTCGCAATCAGATGCATCAAAATCTCAAAAAATCAACGCTGCCATTTCCGATGATGTTGGCAAGTTATACCTCCTGCCAGCACTATTTCTCTTGCGCAAAATTCTCAATCTTATTGTATTTTGATCACCTTCTTTGAACTTGTCACAAATAGTTTTTTATGTCTTGGCATATGAATTATATGAATCAAGCATCTGTCGTAGCTCAGTGACAATGGTTGATCTCATTAAAGATGATTCATCCACCATGCTACAAAGAAAAAAAAATATAAATAGACATTAACCGAATTTTTTTCTTTTATTTATGTGTTATAATTGTATTCACTAAAAATTGTAGGAAACACCAAGCAAGTTTTTGCTGACATAGTACCTGATTGCACGTATGCGATTTCTGATTTCATTGTCTGAATATATAGTTGGGCAAACTTTGGGTCCTTTTCAGGTTGTGGCAACAAGCTACCAATCTGATGGTAGTTCTCGCCATTCATTACGAACGTTGGTGGAGTGCCACCCTTTTTTCATTGAATTTTTGATTTTACCTCCCATCGACGTAAATGCAAACATACTATTAAACGACCTTATATTCTCCATAAAGAACTTGCTCTTTCTATCGTTCTTATAATACAGATCACTCAATGTTTGGGGTAAATCCGGGTAAGGCACAATCATTATCCTCCCTTGCTTACAACACAATGAAAAAGTGGATTGCTTGCATTGTATTCCTCTCGAACTCGCTCTTCGTACCACATATTAGCACCACATTTCGCACAAACACAATCAGGGATGCCAAAATAAACGTACTGAATTTCTTCATCTGCAATATGTGACGAATGAATCATGGTATGCACAAATTATGGATAGAAGGCATATTAATAAATATCACCAATATTTTTAATATTAATAAGGCACATTATTAGGAACAAAGGGACCAAAAAAATATCAACAATTTCTTCAATAATAATTTTTCATGACTTATGTAATTGAGAACCTTTTAATATGGTCTCACATTTATCATTCATCAATATATCAGGTTAAATACTTAGTAGCTAAAATACATTACTGAATTATGTTTCCCAAATTAATCATTCATAAATTAGGATAAACATTACAGTAGATCTTTTCACATTACATCAACAACATTCAACGCATTCGCATGTCACTATACTAATCCTTCAACATTCTACTAACACACATTTAAACTACTTTAAATACATTGACAACATCATTGTCATTAACACAATGTTAAACCTAAAACATACAAACCCAAACATTATAGCAATCTTGGAACAACTCTTACTATTACACAACTCTTCTTTTAGGAAACAAACTTCATGCTTCAGCTTGCCATTTTTCTTCTTTAGCCTTGCAATCTTCATATCACGTTCATCAATAACATCACCATTATCATCATCAGCAAGGAATTGAAAATAGTTGCAGCCACTATTAAATCGGTTCCTCCAATTTCTACATCCCCAAAACTTCTTTCTATAACTAAGGTTTATCATGTCAGTAACTGTTTTCATAGCTAAAAACTGACCACATTGACATTTTCGAATTTGTCCCCTAAACCCAAAACCTACAGATCCAGAGATGGCCCTTCCATTTTCGTTGTTGCTTCTGCGGTTAACACGAGATCCTGCACTGGACATGTTGACGAAAACGAATGAAGAAGAAGAGAAGATGGGATTCGAATTTGAGGAAGAAGAACAAACCCCTAATTTTTGGGGAAAAATAAGAACAAGCTGAACACACCACTAAAGAAAAGAAGCTTATATATTGTTGAGTTATATATTGCCAATTCAGCCCTTAATTGCCACCTATGTACACACTTGACGGAATTAAATTAAAACTAACAGATGAGACCAAAACATGTAACAGAGCAAAAGTTAAAATACCAAAACGGACCAAATTTTAATTATGAGACTAAAACGAAACCAAAAAATTAGTTAAGAGAGTAAAGTAGCAATTAAACCTTATTGTTAATATTAATGAAAATTTGATCGGACCTCAAACGTGGATGCCATGTCATGAAAATGATCCACGTAAGTCGTGGTAAGCAACAACTTGGGCATGGATTTCTGTAAGCCACGTCATTAAGGATGCAAAATTGAGTATATTTTTTTTATAAAGACAAAATATATTTTAAATTAAAAACAAAAATGTACTAAACCCTTACAATAAAATAAAAGTTTAACCCCTAAAAAAAATCAATTAATTAGTATTAAGTAGTACTCCTACACTAAATATGGACGGTTCATTGGTTCTTTTTATTTTTTATTTTCGTTTTCAAACAAATATCAGTTAGTGACAGATTGATACTTAGAAAGCAAACAACATAGTGACAAATCTAAATTTTACACTTTGTTAATACAATATCAGGTAATAATGACACATAAGAAGCAACTAAATCAGCTACAAAACCATTATACACACGAGTTGAAACAGAGCAAAACTTTTGTTGTTGTTGTTGTTGTTTTTTCTTTTATTATAGCACAAAGAAAAGATTTTACCCGAATGTAGTTGCACCCATCAATCAAGCACAACACAACATAGTACATACATAGATAACACTCCTAAATATTGCTCCTAAAATTTTGGTGCTGACGGTTACAAATGTATGGTAGAATATGCAATACCAACCATAAAACCCTCCATTAATAGAACACATCAAATACCCCTTTTTTCTTATTCCTATCATTTTCCTTCTTTCCATTTTTTCCTATTCCGCTTACCACCACTTCAACGGCGCGGCGAGGCAACGCAACGCAAGACAGCCCCCGCTTGCTTGCTGCCTCAGCCATCATTATTTTCATCAAATTAAAATTAACACTTTCAATCTGTTGTTAGAAATATACAATAATTATTTGTAGCTATGAACAAGGAAGTGCAAAAGTGTGACAAAATGTCATTATCTTCTTCATCTTCTCCACTACCAAGCGAATCGGAGGAGGAGTTGCAGCACATGCCATTGGCGCCGGTGGCGTGGAACAATAGGAAGAGGCTATCAAAGCAGCTATCGATGTGCGAGAAGCCGAGAGATATGGCTTGGGAGAGAAGGAGGAGACAAAAAATAAGGAGGAGTATTGTTCAAGATTGTGTTTGTGATGATATAACTGATGATGATTTGCATGAACTTAAAGGTTGCATTGAACTTGGGTTTGGATTCAATGAAGAAGATGGTCAGAGATTGTGTAATACATTGCCTGCCCTTGATCTTTATTTTGCTGTTAATAGAGGTTTGTCACCAAGCCCGGTTTCTACACCTCAAAGTCGTGCTTCATCCCTTGGTGCTCGTTCTTCTTCCTTTGGAAGTCCTAGAAGTGATGCTGATTCTTGGAAGATTTGTAGCCCAGGTTACTTTCTTTACATTTTTGTCAACAATTATTTTTTTGCCTTAATTTTACCTTGTTATTGCACGTATTGGTACGGAAAAGAACCGCGAACCGGTACACACGAATTGGTTCGCAGTTCTCATAGGAGAGCAACGAATTATGTGACTATGCCACAAAATATGCCAACTTTTCTAAAAACGTTATACAAATTAATAGATTAAGTGCATGCATGTATAGTTTTGCTGATGGGGTTGTGGGTTTGCACCTTTGTGCAATGCAGGAGATGACCCTGAATTGGTGAAGACCAAGTTAAGACATTGGGCTCAAGCTGTTGCATGTTCCGTGATGCAGTCTTCTGGAAGTTGAGTTGTTTTCTACAAAGGGATTGATGTTGATTCCAGAGAATGCACATACAAAGAAAGAGGGATAAGAAAAACAAGAAGAATGAACAAAGAAAGAAGAAGAAGAAAAAGAAGAGGGGCTCGGTTTAAAATTCACTAACTCAGATTATTGGGGATTTTTTTGGCTCCAACTTAGGTTAGAGGATAATGGTCTAACCAAAATAACCCCCTCATTTTATTTACCTTTTCTCTTCATATAGTTTAAATCTCAAAATGCCACTTCATATAGAAATTTTTGAGCTGTGAAATATTGTTAGCATGTATTATGGTCTAATTTCCTTACCATGTGGAAGATTAAACTTGAAGGTAATGTAATACTGATTTGAGAGTAGATAAGTTTGGCATTTTCTTTAGTTTAGAACATACCCTTTGACTTGGCATGACTTGGTTATAAATGATACAAGTGTAATATTTCCAAATATGTAATTGCTGATTGTTCCATCCTCTTTCCATCTTTCCTCAATCCAATGTTTTTTTTTTTTTTTTCTTTTTTCTTTTCCCTTTTTGTCCTCAACAATGTTTTAAAAAACAAAGTAAAAAAAAAAAGAAGGTAAATTAACAGTTCTTCTGATGCTGTTGCAATCAAATTCACAGTCATAGGGGATTCACGGTGAGAAATCCCAAAGTTGATCGGGATGTCAGTTGCTAACTAATCACGCACTTAGCAAATAAAACCTCTAATCATGCAGATGATTTAGGGGATTTGTTTCAAGTATTTAAGACCAGAAGTTATAAGGTCTGTAAAAGAAAGACTAAAATTGTTCCGTTATTTTATTGAATATAAATGAGCCTATTTACTAATGTCATGAATGCACAAACTAGAGACGTTAAAATATCACTAACCACTCATTATCTCCATCTTAAACCATCTTCAAATTTTTTTTTTTGGAGAGGAACCATCTTCAATGTTGTAACTAGGTATTTCAACATTATGCACGAAACCTTTACCAAAAATATGATAATACACATTCGATTGATAACGAGTAAATTGTCATTTTAGATCTAGAAATTGTAAGTGTATGTGAGATAAAAACCTCAAATATAAGAAATATTAAGATACTCTTGAATTGTCTCACACATCTGGAGCTTAGATACTTTAAAATGGATAACGCACCGTATCTCCAGCGTATTTTGCACCGATACGTGCTCGATACTTCCCGATATGTATCAGAAGGAGAGTGTCCGAAGATTAAATTTTATTTTTATTTTTTTAAAACAATTATCCGATACTTTTAGGATACATTTGGGATACGAGGGATGGGCGGTGGAAAACCGATATGTGCGGTTACCTGATGTTCTTATTATATTTGGTATATATGTAATTGACATTGATTAAGTAATGATGTTTTCTATTTAACATATATCATATATGTAATTGACTAATTGTCGCTTTTTTTATTATCAATATTACTTACATTTATATTTTTATTGTTGTCGCGTCTGTTTTTTGTCCCATTGTTTGTTTGAGAACGATGTTATTGTTGATTGTTGTTTGAAGGCAATTTCATTGTTGTGCCTTATCGTTTTTCTATGTCTATTTGGTCTAGGTTTTGCGCCAATTTTTTTACTTTTGAGTTTTAGTCCATATTTTGTATTTTGAGTTTTAATAATCGGCATTTCGGTGTCGTATCGTATCATGTGTATGTGCTTCATAGTCTAACACTAATCATATTGCTCTCACTATCATGTTGTTTTGTTAAGGCTTAATAGCAGTTATGGCCCCCTATGTTTACAAAAGTTGCGATTTTGGCCCCCTAACTAAAATAATTCGATTTTGGCCCCCTATGTTTTGCCCCCTTTGCACTTTTGGCCCCTAGGCCAATTTTGACCAAGTCAATGCTGACGTGGCGCCACATGTGTAATTTTATTTTATTTTTTTAATTAAATTTTTAATTTTTTTTTAATTAAAAAATTTTAAAAAGTATTTATTTATTTTTTTAATTAAAAAATTTTAAAAAGTATTTTTTTAATAATAAAAAAAATTACACATGT
>Ga0099826_10000574_pt1 | contig 18506 bp, 9 predicted proteins | sample Mtrugardesep15_FD_76830 | JGI IMG/M metagenome (GOLD analysis project Ga0099826, IMG submission 76830) | Root nodule microbial communities of legume samples collected from California, USA - M. trunc garden sep15 | ecosystem: Host-associated > Plants > Roots > Nodule | place: USA: California... | reverse complement strand
TTTTTTTTTTTTTTTTTTCATCTTAGCATTGCATTTAAGAGGTTTCTTTGAACCTATTTAAATTATATATGAATGCGATTTTACACATTTCTCCAATCTTTAGCACACGAATAATGACATAGTAATAGCAAACCTTGAGTGAATCTTGTGAAGTATTTAATTTTTTTTCCACATATTTTCTTTATATATATAATTTCCCCCCATATTCTGCAGGTCTGTTATTACCGGTACCTGAGATTTTTTCCATCTGGGAAGTTTCTTTACAAGGTTATAATTTGGTACAGTGAGTTCATTAAAAATATATGTTTTTCCTGTATGTGATTGTATGAGAAGTTGATTGTGTTGTACAGAATTCTTCTCAAAAGATCAAAGATGTGGTGAAGAGCATGAACTTTCGATCAGCTAAAACAGACTCTGTCTTTGGTGGACACTACACATTGACAGACGACAAGGTATGTTCTTTTTCTCTTTAATCTTCATTATTTGCATATCTACTAGGCATTTCTTTCTAGAAAAAAATATTGGCATTATTTAAATCTATATATGGATCTTGAGGCATTTGCTATTCATATCATCATTGCAGGTTGAAGCTGCTGTCCTGTATCCAGGCATGCGACCTACTGTTTTGAGGATGCGCATGAGGTAATTGACAAATTTTTCTTGATAGCATATCCTGTTAAAAGGTTAAGTTAACATCAAGCACCAGAAAAGAAACTTTGTATTCCCTATCTGGTTAGGTTGGATTTGATGTGCCAATATATTCTCTGATAAGAGAATAGATCAAAATTCATTTAAAGCATTTTCAATAGATGGAGGATTATGTATTATTAGTGAGGCTTATTCTAATGCTTTAACAGGAACAATTACCACTTTGTTGGTTGGCATTCATGTATTATTAGCGAGGCTTGTTCGAATGCTTTAAAACCTATACCAAGTTTGAAAATTAGGACATTTGTAATGTGGCACGTGTAGTAATAAAAAAACAGTTAAGTATATAGTCAATTGAGATAAAACTCAGAAGGTTAAAGTGGAACATTAAAGTCCTTAAAGTAAGTAAATAGTCAATAAATTTTTGTTAGATGGGTTACCTAGAATCCTAGCCATCCCGTTATACATCTTAAATATGGCTGTGTGACTCACATTACATTTTAAATGATTCTGGAGCAATATGGCTGACCCAGAAAAACATGAAACTTGAAATGATACTACATAGCACAACTAGGGTATTAAAATAGAATCAACTGCAAACCAGACTTAGGTTGATCCAAATCACAGAGATTGGAGGAGTTAGTTGAACTCTATCTAGCAAGGAGGTTAGATTCCCTTCACAGAGAACATAAATTAGAAAACAATTCAATTTGAATGGAAAAGTAGGAGAATTACCATAAAGATGGCAAGAAGGAACCGCTACCCTGACAAGATGAAATACAACACTTCCAAAGAGAATACAGAAGAATTTTCAATAAAGAAATGCATTTCCACAATTCAGCCTGCATATTAGCTATTAAGTGAGTACCAACTATCAAAGGAAGCAAGATAAGGAAGGATGTGTTTGACCATGGTAGAACCCAAATTAAAGAGAAATAGTACAGTATTATAGTAAGCAACATTACAAAAGAAAACCCCAGTAATCCCAGAGCTAAGCTCCTCATATAGAGGAGATAATTCTCTTTGCCCAAACCTCTAAGGTCCTAACTGAAAATTACAGGTTCTAACTACGATGTATTCCCTCAACTAACTGCCATATCATCATTTTTTTCTCGAACTTCCCTAGTCAGCTTAGTTGTTGGGCCTAGGAGTTAGGTCCAAAGTCGGTGTCATGTCAAACCCCACTACAAATAAAACATAAGAATAATATATATGAAATGGGTGGGGATCTAATTATCACGAACATATAATATATATATTTTTTAAATTGTAAAGTAAATGTTTATAAGCTTATTTAAACATGAATGTTCAACTTGTTTAACATTTGGTAATTGGTATGCATGATAATCCAAATAATATCACATGTAAATTCATTAATCCACATCTACAAGGGCTATATAATATCACAACCACCTCAACAAGTCTACAAAATCACTTAATACAAGTCAGAATGGAATCATCATATTCCAAAATGTAATTGTGATTGACCCTTCTCTATCTTATATCACTTACCCCAGCTTTTGCATAGCCGTGAAAAAGTTTTTATTGCATGAATTTGAACAGTTGTGTACTTAAAAATGGAATGCATAATCAAACAAACAAAAGAGTTTATTAGCCTCTGAATGTGGGTAGCATTTGAACAAGGAAAGTATGCAGTTTATTGGATTTTGCATCTTTGTCTGTTATATTTACTCTTTGAAACTAAACCTTTCCTGTAAGCTAAAAAAAATACAGAAACTAATATTTAGCACAAGTGGTGCCAAATATTAGATAAGAGAATTACAAACGCGTCAAAAAAGAGTTGGACTTTCCTTTTGCACTATGCTTATATGGATCTCCATGTATGTGGTATAGGTTAAGAGGAACAACTACAGGGGCTAACAATAGGATGGATTTGATCTCACTTGTCACTAGTGGTGTGGACACTAATGAGGTAAGTACATCTGAAGAGGACATTCTTGGAGTCGTTGAAGGATGGCAGGATGATGAAACACACAACCCCGATGTGCCAGCAGTCTCACATAAGAGGGGCATGACTCCCTTTGTCTTTGTTCCATTCGAGGAGGTACAATTTTATCTTACTCGTTAGCTTTCTAAATGAGAAGCATTGAATCTCAGTTTTTGTTTGCCTAAATATTGTCTTAATTTGTTTTAGATTATGTACTCTACTTTATGTTATGCTATAATATTTTCTATTTGAGTCAATCAAGTACATTATTTATGCAAATGTTATCGAAAAAATGATTTTTTGTTGTTGTTTCTTTGTTCAGAAAAGAGCATCCATTAGTAGGTGATCCTGGATAATATTTTTATAAGTATTACTAATTACTAAATTATTAAATATGACTATACCCCTTACATTTTTGCCTTTTTGTATAGGTGGAGACATCTCTTTTGAATTTGCCCGTGGAGAAAATGGATTATTATGTTCCTGGTTGAATGATGCCCCTGGCATATGTCTGGTTCAATTGTAAATATCCCATAACTTTCAATATTTATAATAATTTGTGTGCTTGCATTTGTGGAAAAAGTGGTGGTAACGTGATTGATTCTCGTTCATGTTACAGAATTTATCTTTTGTTCTGCTTTGTGCACCTATGTAACTATAAAAACGGTTTGTACATAAGGGAAGAATAGTATTTGTAATTTGTTGCATACAAATCATGTGTTTATCTGTCAAGTTGTATTTTGAAATTTGTAATTTGTTGCATACAAATCATGTGTTTAATTGTCAAGTTGTATTTTGAATTATATATCCTTTATTTTCGGAATTTGAAAAAGTTTAGACTATAAATAGTCAGCTTTAATGTCCAGAAGACTAATACTATTCTTGTGTTTCCAGAGTATATAAAGATCAGATGATGTGCATTTCGATTTTATTCTTTAAAAATTAAATTTGCTGGGATTATCTAATCGTCTGTTTTCATGCATTACTTATTAGCAATCCTGAACTGCTAAGAATAGTTTGTCTTGTTTCATGTCAACCTATGGGTTCTTGCAACTTTTATAAAAATCAAGGACAAAACTTAGCTACATATGTTGGTGTTCTTCTAATTTTTGTCCAAAACGCAATTGGCATGTACATTTTAAGGATTATTTTCTTCAGAAAAGCAGTTATATTTTGATCATTAGTGAATTTTTAAAGAAAAATAGATAAGTAAGTCATTGAGTCTCGGGCCAAATCTTCATTTGCATTATTGTGTGCCACACTCAAAAACAAAGAGTAGATAAGCAATTATCAACTGAAATTGTAAGTTTCGTCAATTACCTCCATGACATTAACAAAACTTCAAATACTCTCCCGAAATTGCATAACGTCAGTCAATTTAACCCCACCGTCAATTTTCTTCAGGTCAACATGCCATGACATTTGACTGTCTAAGTGGCACTGCTACGAGTCTGATATGTCATGCCACGTCACAGGGGTTAAAAATATTTCCAAATTTCTTTTTTTAAAAAAATCTGGATTTTTTTTATTACGGTTATGTGCAAATACTCCTTTGAAATTTTACACTTATGTGCAAAATGCTCCCTGAAATTTATAATAATCAACAAATTGGTCCCTGTGACAAAAAGATATTCTTTTACTCCCAATTTTTTTATCTTTATCACCATCAAAGGCCTTTGTTTTGAACAATGTTGCAGGAATCAAGCAAACAAGTTAAGGATATTGTCAAATTTTTAAAACAAGTTAAACCTGGTTTTGTCGTTTTGATTTCAAGCTTTTCGTTCCCTTATTTTCCTTGAACATTATATAATGATTGGCTTAGTTTTGTTATCAATTTTGCAAAATGTATATTAATTTGGTTGGTGGACAATTTGATGATAGACTGAAGTACTAAACTATGAAAGAACTCTGGATTGTGGTCACTGTTTAATTGAGTCAGAGTTTGGTTACAATTAACCAAGTATACAATGAGGTATTTGAGATACTTTTACTCTCCTATTGCCAAATTCTTTTGTAACTGATCCAAGACATTATCCATGTCTTCCAACATATTCTTTACTGCTTCTACATATGAAGGACATATACCACCGTTTATGATTGGAGGAGGGTCACTTGCATATAGTGGTTCAATGTACACATTAAAATTGATATATATTTTTTAACATCACACTAGTATTGATATTGAAACACAAAGCAACACAAGTAGGCTTCAAGACATCCATTTGCTATCTCTGACCTTCAATTTGTGGACAAAATGCATATATGTATTATAACTTGTCGGTTTGATTGAATTGCTCTGTCCAAAAGTGGCTCATGAAGATTTTGTCCCTCTCTTAAACAATCAATTTAGGATAATCGTGAAACTTTACAACCTCTGTAATGAAGGTTTCTACCTCAAATTGGTTGCTTGATTCCTGTAAGATGGTTCAAAACAAAGACCTTTGATGATGACGATGATAACAAAAATAAAAAAATTGGGAGCAAAAGAATATTTTTTGTCACAGTGACCAATCTGCTTGATTATCATAAATTTCATGGGACATTTTGCACATAAGTGTAAAATTTTAAAGGGATATTTGCACATAACCGTTTTTTTTTTTTAAAAAAAAAGGGAAATATTTTTTACCCTTGTGACGTGGCATGACACATGAGCACATGACAATGCCATATAGACAGTCAAATGCCATGTCATGTTGACTGACAGAGGAAATTGACGGAGGGAGCAAATTAACCAACATTATGCAATTTTAGAGAGTAATTGTCTATTTACTCCAAAAACAAAGTATTCCGTGTATGCTTGAAAATGCTGTATTCGTATCTTATATGAGAATAAATATGAGGGGATTATGTGCCTTAGTTACACTAAAATCCATTAGGTGCTACAACTTATAATTTATAAAATATGTAACTGCACTTTAATGATGAAAGATAAGATCTACATAACCCTCTCATATTGAATTTCAACATAGAGAATCCAAATCTAAGAACATTCCACATGTAATTTCTAATGAACTTGATTTTGTGATAATATTTTGGTCAAAATTCAGTTAAAGTGAAATAGTTTATATTCAAACATTGCACTCTAAAAACAAGTTTGATATAAAATTAACCGTAAATTATTCAATCTTATAGAAAAACTATTTTATCACTTCCAATTAAATTAAGAATTGAAGGCAAAAACTAATCACCAAACATGTGTTTTTATAAAGTTGAGCTTTAAACTTGCTGTAAGATTTTCAATCTCATACATAACTATTTTCCCCATCTCTTCCCGTTAAATTAAGGATTCAAGGCAGAAATCAATTACCAAACAACTGTGTTATTAAGATCACCTTTGATAAAAGAGAAAATCAAATTTGGTATCCTGTGCCATAAATTTTAGCACAGTTATTCAGAGTAGCAAAGCCACTTAACCACATACGGCTACATATGAAAACATACAAGCGTTTAGAAGCACACTTAGGTACTTAGTAAGTTTAGATATGAGATTGGCCACTCTCTTTGTACACCACAGAATTCCAAGATGGGTTCTTCGGAAGAAATGTTTCCTGTCAATAACAAGAATCATTACATGAGTAAAAGTAAAACATAAACTCTATCGAGTAAATCCCCGAAGAAGGTCAACTGCAGAAATGATGAAGTTGCTGATAACAAAGTTAAAATGGTGATTTGTCGGAAATTTGTGAGCTGTAGTATGTGAGTAAAAGCTTAAAGGGACTGCAAAATCGATTAGCTGATAACAAATCATTGTAAGTGATGGTTCTTAGTAATCGATTAGCATAAAAGACAGTTAACACCCAGAGACAGTAGTCAACAATCAAGAAAACTGAGCAATTGAACCATTCTACTTTTATTTCAGCTCAAGCATTGCACTTTTTAATTCTACCCCTAAATTTTTCATTCTCTTAAGTAAATACTTTGCAAAATCCAGACACACTCAAGCTTCTTTTGCATTTGTTTCTTGATATAATAATCAATAATCATCTAAGTTTCACAGCTAAAGATACTAGTTAACATCCAAATAAGTTAATCCTACATTCTTATATATATGTTGGGAAAAAAAATTTCCCGTTATATTTCAGAAGGGTGTCTTTAATCCCTGCTTCCATGGTGGACTATCTCTAGTCTAAGTGACTTAAAAGATTTCTAACCAAATCAACTTTGTGATATGTGGCATTACACAACTGTACGTTCTGATATGAGCACTTCAAAGACCACAAATTTAGTTCAACAAATCTATTTTACAAGAGTTAAACTTGTGGTCTCATGGTAATGAGCTCATATTAATATTCTTCTATTGCGGCCTACATATACATATTAGAAACCACAACCATTCATTCAAGTTTGAAAATGAAAATGGCGGTGACTATTCACTACTCCTTGGATTATCTGTTATAGCGTCTGTTTCTAATAGTTGACGGCCGAAAAATTGTATCATTCACATTAGCAAAATGCAATAATAGCTGTCAATTTTAGGTTTGGACCAATAGTATGCGACAGAATAGAGCGAAATGAAATGCAATCATAAATATTCTATTGTTTGATATATTTAAAATAGGACGAAAACGACTGACGGAGATTGGTCTAGTGGAAATGGCTAGACTCTCACGTGGTGAACTAAAGTTTGAATCCCTGCTGGGAGAAGTACTCACAATTAGTGTACCACACGTCTCGAACAAGGTTACATCTTTGCATAGAGAACCTATGGTAACTAAAAAAAGGACGAAAAGGAATGAATTTCATTCCATCACATTCAATTCCATCCAAATCCAATACTACCTATTTTTCCTTCCCCTCCAATTTGCAGAAAAAGACATGAAACAAATCAATCATTTTCTCTATTTTTTATTGATAAAACATTCAAATAATGTATAAAAATAATAATTTTATTCCACTTGGTTCCATTTTATCTACTATTTTCCATCCCATCCAGTTCCTTCACTTGTCAAAAATCCAAACAAACATTTCACAATCACTCTAATTAAATAATATATCTAAATCAAATCAAAACAAAATTCGAAATTATATTGTATGCAGTCAAATATTGAAATTGAGACAAATAAAAAAGAAGGGGGGTGTGAAAATGAACTCACAGAGATGTAAGAGCAGGTGGGGATGACAGATAAGGAGTGAGAGGAAGCGTGATTAAAGGCAGCGAGAGTGAGGTGAGAAGCTAAACCCAAACCTCTCTTGGAAGGAGGAACAAAAGTGTGCACCAAATCCAACACTTTTCCGTTGTCTCTAAGGACATACTCCAAGTACGCTTTCTTGTCTTCTGTCTCAAACCTCTTTGTCCCTTCGTTCCACACGATCATTGGAGTTCCACTTCCAACAGTATTCGCCATTTTTCTCAACTCACCCAAAAACCAAAGACAAATAGTGAAATAACGACCGTAGTATAGTATGAGACCCAAAATTTTGATTTATTACAATAATTATACACCGTCAGTGTAATAACGTTTTACACATCATTCAACCATATGTTTTCATATCAATTAACGTTTTTTGTAACCGAAAAAAAAAACTTTAAATTTAATGGTGGTGGGTTTACGTTCTAAAACAACTTTGCATACACAACCAATTACAATATTTAGAATCGTCACTTCAATCAATGTTTTTAATTTACGTGGACCAAATGTGACAATTTAGAATGTTTTGATTAATTGTGTGTGTAAAATTGTTTTGAACTATCAACCCATCGTCATTAAACTCTTAAACTTTTAGAATTCTGCTCTCCACCCTGTACATTTTGCTCGCATCCTGCAGCTCTTCCAATTTTGCCCTTGCGCACCTTAAGGAACGCCACGCATCTTAAGTAACGTCGCACACTTTAATTAGCGCAGTGCAAATTAAATGACGCACACCTGCAACTAAATCACTAAATTGCCCAGCAAAGGACTTTATCCCACTCTGTCAATATAAGATCAAGTAATCAATATCCAAAATAGATCAAATTGTCATGGTTCTCTAATCAATCAATCGTAGTTAGCTGTAAATCAATCAGAAAGGAAATAAACACCTCTTCACGGCTTGAGATGGGCATGATTCCAATCTTCGCTATAAGAACGTACATAATTGATATTTCATGCAAAAAAGATGAGGTTTTCATGGTTTATTATTTACATGAAATAATAATTGTGTTCTGCAGGTGGACCAAAGTCTCTTGGATTTAGCTGGCTCAAATGCATTATTCATGCATTGCTTGCCAGTAGAAAAAGGAGTGGAGGTGACTGAGGAAGTTATTGAAGGTCCAAAGTCAATTATCTTTGCACAAGCTGAGAATCGATTACATGCACAGAATGCCATAATGCTACATATGCTTGGCGTGCGTTAGTTAACTAGCGCAGCGCCATTTAAGTAACATAGTGAACACAACTTGCGCAAGTTAAGGCACGCTGCGTGACTTAACATGCGCAAGGGCAAAAACGGAAACGTTGTAGGGTGCGAGTGAAAAGTGCTGGATGAAGAGCAAAATTCAAACTTTTATACAACATAATAATCGAATGCTCTATTAGATCCTCAAGAGAAGTTTATACACAAAGATATCCCATTTATTAAAAAAAAAATGAAAGGTTTTTTTTGGTTACATCCCGAAAATATCTAAGTTACACTCAAATTTAGTTATAATATTGAAATTGTGTTTTTATGAACCTCAGAAGAGTGACTTAGATATTTAATGTTTTCATGATTTTTTACATTCACGCTTGGGACATTAAATCATGGCTTTCCACTTGAAATTACAACAGTTCGACAAGGGAGAGAATAATTACGTATTTTTTAAAACATAAAAGAAAAAAACTATGAAAATTTCGATCTAGAGATTGAATTTTAAGTTGATTTTTTTTAGAGACATATGTAAAAACATATAGAAAGAATATGCAAAGTTTTATTACATTCTGAATAAACCTCAATTTATTTTTATTTTTTGACCTAAACGTATAAAATTGCAATTTTGTTCTTAGTAAACATTCATTTACGAGTCAAATTATGTTCCTTAATGTATCTAGCTTGTTTATAACGTCACAATAACCTCTACCATAAAATTTTGAAGTTTTTAAGCGTGAAACAAATTAATTATGAATTGTCTAAGAAAATGGGGATGAAAATTCATAACTAATATGTTAATTATTGAAAAATTCTAATTTTAGGTGAAAAACTGTATTTTAATGTATAAAAATCGTATAAAAATCAACTTCTAAGCCACCTTCTAGAGTTTATGCGTACATGAAAAAAATACGAGGTCACAAATACGAACTTTTTAAAACTTTTCGTATATCACCAAATTTTAAAATGCGTATTTTATATCATTGACGTACTTTCCAACTTTAGTAATTGACATGTCCATCATCTTAAAAAAAATAGAGAGGATCACTGCCTTTATTTAGCCAATTTTTTTTGTAAGTATCTCTTTATTTTAATGGTACGTCGTAGTTTTCTTGTTGACAAATAAAATGTGCTAGATGTTTCTCATATATACTTAAAAAAGACAATTCATAGGATACACTTGGTAATTCGAAGAAAGACATTCGGTGTCTTTGGCTTCGGGATTTGATATGTGTCGTTACACATGTTGTTTAAATTAATAGTTATATAATTTTTTTTTGGAGGAAGTTAAATAAATCTTTTATTTTCAAACATAATTATAATTAAATATTTTTCGGTAAAAGTTTGAGAGAAATAATTTTCTTACGCATGAGTCATGACTCAAACCTCTAACCATATGCTTAACAGACCAAAGTCACTTACCATCCAAAATAGCTAATTTTTTCTTAAAATTTTATTATTATTTTTTTTGTGGTGGTTGGGGTTTGAACCTCGTACCTTACATATTTTATGTATTGTTCATACCAAGTGGACTATGTTCACAAGGACTAAAATTTTATTACTTTCCTAATAGTTAATATTGAATATTTTTTACGACAAAATGTAAAAATCCAATATAATGCCTAAAAACAACGATTTTTTTATTTTTTATGAAATGATTTTTCTTACAATAAAATCATCAACAAATAGTTAGTTGATTCGTAAAAATAATGATTAATTTATCAATTTAAAATCAAATGTATATTTTTTGTAAATGTATATTAGAATTGTTTTATAAAATATCTAACATATTAAAAAGAGAAGTAAAGAAAAGGAAAAGTAGAATGCGTTCACGTTTGTCTTTCTTGACTTGGAGAAATGAAGAGAATGGTTTAGTCATCATAGTTTAGAAAGACACACTCCATCTCTCCAATTCTCATCTGCGAAGGAAAACCAAACCATGGCGGATAGGGTTGACACTGTTGCAAGGCTAGCACAATGGAAAATCGAAAACTTCGGTCCTTGTTCTTACAAAAAATCTGATCCTTTCAAGCTCGGAATCTGGAACTGGTATAAGCAGTATCAATTCATTTATTTCATTTATTTGAATCAAACTTGAAATTTTCAATTCATTTATTTTTCAGGTACCTTTCAATAGTAAGGAATAGGTTCTTTTCCATTCATCTTTTTCCAGAACCTTCTAAAGTTTCTAAGGAGCACCCACCTGTTGCTCGTTTCATTCTTCGTGTCTCCGTTGCTGGTTCTTCCCGCAAGTTTATTGTTTCTCCTGGTAAAGTAAATATGCACCAACACTTTTTCGTTATTTGTTTAGGTTGCTGATTCATTATATGATATTTTATTTGCAAAAATGTGATCAAAGGGTTAAGTTTGTGTATGGTGATTTTTTCATATAGATGGTTTTCAGAATTGTGGATTTCTAACACTGCAAGAAATGAGTAGATTGTAGATATCCTACTAGCTATTGTATTCCGTTTGTTAGGGTGAGTGTCACCGATTCTGTTCGAGGGAATCCCGTATATAATGCGCAAGATACCAAATAGTCCGTTAAGATTATGCTATACATGTACTCTCGTGATGATGACTAAAGCAAGCAGTATTAATCAGAAGTATAGCATTAGTATTGTATAGTTGTACATGAAACACGGATACGGACACGACATGGACACTGACACGCCAACACAGCTAATAATTTTAAAAAAATCACATAATTTAGTATAATTGCAAGTGTCGGTGTCGGACACGACACATGTCCGACACCCGGACACGCCTAATCTGAGGAGTGTCCGTGCTTCATAATCTTTATTTTCTTACTTGACCCTTACAGTTTTGTTTCTCATAAGGGGAAAAGAAAAATGAGCTTTTTAGAAACGTTGTGTTTTGGGTTTAGTAGATGGAAACGCTGCATTTTAGAATTGGGCCAAAATATGAAGTTAGGGTAAAATCGCAAAAACATACGAATTTACTGTAAATTCACGAATTGATCCAAATTAAAACAGTTCGAACACAAATTTACCAGATTTTGAATCTAAAGGCAAGCTGATTAGTTTTTTTCCCACCTAACGTAAATTTGTATGTTTATATGTATTAATACGCGAATTCGATAACCCTGATTAGGTCTTTAATAGGAATTGAATCGGCAGATAATCAAAATCAGATGGCTGATATTTGAGTTCCCTAATTACTAAAGTGTCGTTTAATCTCTATTCAATGAATTAGACGGACTGACTATAGTGAACGTAGGAAATTCCGCCTGAAATGATATTCTGTGCCTGGTGCCTTGTCTTCCTTGATCATCGCATCTCTATGTGCTAAGAGGAAATATGGATAATTTCATATTGCATCGTCAAATTGGCAAATGAGGATTTTTTTCGTTGCAATTACCTATGGAAGCTTTAAGAATACATAATGAAAAGGTGATGCAGGTCATTTTTGTTTTCCTGTATGCAGTTTATGAAAGGCTGCTTAGGACACAAGATGACTTTGTCTGGCCTATTGATACTGCTTTTGTGGGCCGCTTCATCATTGATGTTGAGTTTCTTGACCTGAAGATATGCCATATGAATGTGAGTTTCTAATACCTATACTTGTTTTCTCAAATACCAATATTGATATAGGTGGCTTAATAAACAAAATAACCCAGCACAAAGTGATTGAGTCACCGTGTAACTTTTTAGTGATCTTAGCCGTTTGATTACCAATACACAGGACTTGCATTTTATGTATCTGCTAATTGATTTGCAGTAAAATTTACTGGATTATCTTGTGTATTGTGGATTGTGTGTTTTGCATGCAATATAACTGGGAAAATGAAAGAAAAGGGTTGTTGGTATTTTTATGTGTGCTGTGTGCAAAATGATGTCAATTGTGGGTAGCAAAAATTTACAGTTTTGTTTATCCCTTGAACTTCCTATTATCCAGCACTTAGACTATTTTAAATATCAAATGAACTGCCTTTTTTTATTAAAATTATAGAAATTATTCCGGAGGATGATCTTTTGAATAGCTACAACTGACACTGAACCTCTGCACTGGTATCATATTTTTTCTGCTTATGCATTGATCTATTCTTTTGAACTCAGGGTGGTGAACCTAGTTCTATATGGTCATCTGATGGAACTTCGCAATGCAATGAAGCTCAAAGAACTACTCTCCATTGCCTCTCCCGCATGCTCGATGAGGCTATACATGCTGACCTAACGATTGTCACTGCTGATGGTACATTGAGAGCTCACAAGGCAATTTTGTCTGCGAGTTCTCCTGTGTTTCAAAGCATGTTTCATCACAACCTGAAGGAAAAAGAGTCGTCAACAATCCATATTGAAGACATGTCACTTGAATCCTGCACTGCTCTTCGAAGTTACTTGTATGGAGCAATTAAACAAGTAGATTTCAGGAAACATTGTCTTGCATTGCTTGGAGCAGCCAATAAGTATGATATTGGTGGTCTGAAAGATTTATGTGAGGAAAACCTTCTTGAAGATATTAACTCCGACAATGTTCTTGAGATGCTAAATGAGGCCTGGCTTTATGAGTTACACAAGTTAAAGAAAGGATGTTTAACATTCTTATTTGAATTTGGTAAAATATATGATGTTAAAACTGATGAAATAAATAACCTTTTCCAGCACGCAGATAGGGAGCTAGTTATGGAGATGTTTCATGTGATGCTTACAATTTCCAACCCAGAATAGTTTAGTTAATTGTATGGGAAAATTACTATGCCCTTGGACCATGTAAATGGTATATCAATGTGACAATGTCAATGTGTATATTTGCACTTACTCAGCTTTTACTTTCCCATCTACAACGTCAACAATTTCAATACATCAAGACTGAACTGACCTTTTCTTTCAACAAACCTACTGTGGATGGGAAACTTTTAACTATGAAGCCCAGGTACAGATGCCACTTCAGTAATCATTTAAGAAAATAAATAAATTAGATATAATCACGTGTGTTGATATCGTATCGGACAATAGACACATCTTCAATTGACGTTACAATGGACGGTAACGTTTCCAAAACAATTTGGTAGTCTTGGGGTTCATAACTTTCTAATATGAATCCTGTCAGATATTGGATTGAACTTTAAGTGACTACGTATTTACACGACTGCAATTGACCTAAATCCTACCATACACTAGGTTGAAAGAAGAGTTGTTATCTCTACCAGGGGTGTAAAAAACCCGACTTGGTTCTTAAACCATCCCAACCAAAAGCTTTCGGGGTTGCCATCCATCCCAAGGTGCTGAAGGATTCGTTGAAGGAGGGATCATGTTGATCCTCGAATTACCTGTCGCATCCCAAGGTTTTAGAGGACAAAGTGTTAGTTAATTTGTACTCATAGTCTAATAGTCTTTACGGTTAAATATGTTTTTCGTCACTATAAATGTATCAATTTTTGTTTTAGTCTCTCTAAAAAAATTCTTCGATTTTTGGTCCCTTTATCTTCACTTTTATTCGCTCTTTTTAAGCAAACACATATCTAGAATACATGTTATTGAATAAATTTTGCAGAAAAATTAATATTATTATAAGAATCTCTTCCAAAAAATAAATAGAATTTTTTAACAAAATATGAATTTTTATATTTTTGTTGAAAAATTCTAATTTTTTTGGAAGAGTAATTTGCAATATTCTACACAATTTTGTTAAAAATACAAATGCTACACATGAATTGACTTAAAAATAAGGACCAAAAGTGATGATTGAAAATTTTACAGGGACTAAAAGTCAAAGAAATTTTTTAGAGGAACTAATATTTATAGGGACCAAAATATTTTTAACCCTAGTCTTTATTTGGCAAAAAATAAAATAAAAAAGTCTAAAATAAAATGCATATTTATAAGGACAAAAATATTTTTAACCCCCTTTTTTTTAAGCAACTTTCAAGAACTTGTTGAAGTTTAAGTATAAAGTGTTGAGATTATTATTGTTTTTATTATATACTATATGATTGATTTTGATTTGTTGGTTTTGGAATTCGAAAGTATCTTGAAAAGTTTGTTTTGGAATTCAAAAATACCTAGAGAATAATACCTAGAAAACCATCGAAGAGATTATTGAGTTGAGTCACGATTAAATTGTTCTTTTTAAAATGTTTCACGACATTAAACTAAATTGTGCAAGATAATTGTTAACTGTACCACATTCTGGATAAAACAGCCCAATTCACTATTGTGATTTACTATTGCCAGGTAGAAAACCAATCTAGAATTACACCTCTAATATGCATTCAAATTTAATATTGAAATTTGAAACAACTCAATTGTGGTACTATGACCACTCTAATATGGTTGAACGATCACACAAATACGGTGTTACCACTATTCTAACCTCTAACATCTCCAAAAATATCTAACCTCTAACATCTTCAAAATATCGATATGGTACTACGACCACTCACATATGTACTACCACTATTTCAACATCTAACTTCTCTAAAAATCAAAGGAGAATATACCCTGAACATTCTTAATTTCGAACACACATTATACGTTAAAATGGACTATGATCTTTATAATATTCTTTATTGGAAAGAGACTATAATCTTAGTAATACTCTTTACTTTGAAGAGGCATAAAATATCAAAGGGATTATGCGCTTAAGATCATTCTTAATCAAGAATGCACATTATATCTACAAATAATTGATGGTCTTAAAAACACTATTAATTTCGAAGATCATAAAAAGGACAGGAATAAAAGAACAATTTAAAAAAAGAAAATTTAATTATTTCATTACCGTATATATTTAAAAACAGATCCGATCAATTTTAGTTTCTTGTTAAGCTCTTCCTTTTTTTAAGGATTGTTAAGCCGTTCCTTGTTTGGTATAACTATACACATGCATATGGATTCTTTCGATTTCTTGCAATTTATATATTATTTTTACTTATGAATTTTATATATTATATTTAAGTATTTATTTTAGGAAAAGTTATTCCCTCAAAAGAAAAGAAAAAAAGGAAAAGTTATTTTTTTTTAAGAAGGAAAAGTTATGTTTTAATATGCAACGTATTTTCACGTAAAATATTTAAATATTTTATTCTATTCGTAAAGTTTTAAAAATATTTTCTTAAATGTAGTCAATCATTGATTTTCTTTGCCATAAATAAAATAATCCCAGTATCTCTTAAATATTTTTTTTTTTGATAAAATCTCTTAAATATGTTTCTTATTTTAATTTATAACCTAAAAATTGAAAAATAATTTTTTGACGAAGTAAAACTTAAAAAATATAGTTCCTAGTCTTATAATTGAACGTAACAGTACCTTAAAATTTTGTTGGGCATGTATTCAGTATCCAATCATTTAATACTGATAATTTTTATGTATATATAATAAATATAAAAATAAAATTTTAATTCTAATTGTATTTTTGAGTCCTCTAATTTTTTTTGTCATGTACGTTTTAGTGGATAGAAATTCAACATTTTAAAAAGAATAAATGAAGAACTTCAAAGGCTTGGTCTAGTGGTAAAAAGACAGGTCTTAAATCCGAGAGAACCCGGGTTCGAGTTTCGCTAGTGCCTTTGGAGGGAGGTAAATGTAATTACCTTTGTAACTGTTCTTTGAGCCCGAAGGTCTTCCCTGCCTTGGATTGGGGGCACCATCCCCTCACCCTAAAATTTTTGTAACCCATAAAAGAATAAATAGAGAATCTGAAATTCAAACTCTAACCCTTACGTACCCTTACGTACTACAATATCGATATCAACAGAGAGATATATGAGTTAAATTTAAATTAATTTACCTACATGTATCATGAGTATAATATCCAACAAAACTTTAAAATACTAAACAAATCTTCTCTAATATTATATACCTAAAATAATTTGTAGCTAGTCCAGTATCCGGAATAGAATTTCTGCTATTATAGCATGTGTTGTTACCAATATTAGCCGTCGGATCAAAACTGTAGGGTCAAGATTGTTTTAATTAAGAAAACACAATTTTGAATCTTAACCGTTCAATCTCATAGGAATGGCCGAGATCGAAAACTGCATGAAACTGACATTTTGCTACAGTAGCAAAACCACATCCCTATACCGCCAACTCAATATAAAAAGGCTGTTTGCAATCACAATTCACAAACACAATATTGAGTGAGAGTGAGTAATCTCTCTCTAGCAATAGGATTACCAAATACCAATTAACGTGAAAAAGAAAACGAGTTTCAGAAACATTCTTTACTTTTGTTGGTGAAATCAAAACCATGGGAGAGTGGTCGCGTTTTTTATTACATGCACTAATTTTAACGGTGTCTCTTTGCACCGTCCAAGGTGGCAATGTTACCTACGACAGAACATCGTTGGTCATTAACGGCCATCATAAAATCCTCTTCTCTGGTTCAATTCACTATCCTCGTAGCACTCCTCAGGTAACTTCAAGTCATATATATCTTGTGTTTTTTGGTACTAAATTTTGTACTTTTATTCAATGCTGCATGTTTCATCTGTGTTATTAGTTTTGTAATATTAAGTTTTTTTTTTTTTTTTTGAGGTAATGTTAAGTTTTCTTGATATACCACTTCAATGAACCACTTTACTCTTTTCTAAAAGATCCATATGATAAGCACTCATATTTTATTGTATGATTAATTTTAGCTAGGGGTTAAGAACAAAGCTGGCATAGATGTTATAATTAAACATATGTAAGAAAAAGAGAGATAGAGACGAGGGAGGGAATCATCTTATTCTCATTGTCTTTATTAGGTAGGAAATATGACTTGCACTCCATCTTGAATGAATTATAGAACAAAAAATTCATCAAATTATGCATATTAAGAGACGTAATTGATCATTTAAATTTTGTTATCTCAATAAAAAAAATCAGTCTACTGTCTAAATTATCATATATGATTAATAAATTAGGTCATTAGAAAATTTAAAAAGTTAAAATAAAGAAAAAAAGATGTTAAAATTTGCTTAAAGTCAGTCTACTGTCTAAATTATCATATTTGATTAATAAATTTGGTCATTAGGAAATTAAAAAAAGTTAAAATAAAGAAAAAGATTTTTTAAAATTTGCTTATATTCATCCAAAAACGTTGACTTAATTTTACTTGTATTTCATTCGAGAGTGAGTATTACTGGATAAAAAAATCTGAGTACGTAATCAATATCTTGACACAATTATTAATTCTAATTACAAGCTGAAACTTAAAGCACTTAAGGCACAAACTGACATGACAAGCTGTGTTTCTTTACAATAATGTGTGTAACATGGTGTATACTTATACTTATACTAACTAATTTAATATATACTTCGTTCTTATGTTTTATCATTGGTTTATCTGTCTTGGTATTAGTTTATCTGTATGTTTTATCATTGATGGCAACTGCCACAGTGGCATCACTTGTGTGTACTTAATTGTTATTGCTATGTCATGTGTGTGTATATATGTACATGTTTCACATGGTGAGGCCCTTGAGAAAGAGTTTTTAATTATATTTTGTTTGACCATTAGTGAGTATGATATTCCTTCTTCTGAAAATATGTGAATGTGATTAGTATGATATTAGGTAAACTATATTATCGGGGTCTACTTTCTCTCCAATTGTCAGTTATATATATATCATGAG
>Ga0099826_10000570_pt1 | contig 18535 bp, 10 predicted proteins | sample Mtrugardesep15_FD_76830 | JGI IMG/M metagenome (GOLD analysis project Ga0099826, IMG submission 76830) | Root nodule microbial communities of legume samples collected from California, USA - M. trunc garden sep15 | ecosystem: Host-associated > Plants > Roots > Nodule | place: USA: California... | reverse complement strand
TGTTGATACCATTTATGTTGCGATTGCAATTTTTACTATTAGTATATGTGTTGATTTTTGTTTTTGTAAAAAGCATGTAATGTTTATTTCATTGTATGAGTCCCCTACAACAGAAAAAGTGAGAAATTTATGTAGAGGATCAGAATCCCAACAAGAATATGTTGCAAAATATAATAAGCACCAGCTGAAAAATATATATCCAATCAAAAAGAAAGATGAAATTTCAATAGATATTTTTTTTGAGGTCCAACAATTCATCATGACATTATTAACATTATTATGGCATTGGTGTAGGAAACTTTTGGACACACATTGCTAATTAATAATGATAAGTTTCAAATGACAAACTTCTACTCCAAAGCCATGCTGATGCCACCAAAGCATCTTCTTAAAGCTAAAGGTAATAATGCTAACTAACAAGTATTACAATGCATGAAGAAACCCCTGATTCAAAACACTCGATGGGGTTGCATCATATTCTCGTTGAATAAATATTATGATCACAAGTCACAACCTACATATGCTGATATGCTTCATGATAGTCCAACTATACACGTTGATTAAAAATCGTTTGATAACAACAAACATGCAAATCCCTCAAAAAAAAAACATGTAAAGTTAGATAGAACTACCGTATTTCTTAGTGATAACGAAAAAAGAATGTGCGAAATTTCCCAACAAATAAAATGAATTGTGGGAATTTAACTTGTCATAATATTGTTGATTTGCAATTGTGGGAATTTGAATGTTTTGATATGAATTCATACCAATTATCTAAAACAAACAAGATAAAGATGTGTGGAACAAATATTAATGACAACGAACTACCAAATAGTCTCAAGCATAAACAAATATACCAAGGAACAACAAATCAAATCAAGGAACAAAACCAATTTCAAAACAAAACCACAAATATACCAAGAATTTGAATTTATCCAGTTTGGTCTGACAATTACTATATATATCGGTGCACATTCTTATCAACTCTCACACCACCATAACAACCAAATCACCTTATAATTCCTCAAATTCACTCTTAAATTTTGGACCATTATCTTACTAGGCAAGTTGCATCAAGATTGTGGATCATTGTCTTTTTTGACGAAAGCCACACACACCAAATGCAAAGAAGCTCTTTATTCCAATTTTTTATTTTTTGCAAAGAGGCTCTATTAGAAATGATTTTGGAAGGTATCAACCAACTCTTTTCTTTACTATGAATGGTTTTTGTTCCCATTTGATTGTATTTTAAGATAAAAAGAAGAAGAACATAGTTTGAGCTTTTTTGGACGTTAGACTCTAAGTGTTTTATTGGTTGCGGGATGTTTACTATATTTTTTTTGAACAAGAGGGATGTGCACTACTTATACTTTCTAAATTAATAAATCTATACTTGCTATCCGAAAAACTACGAAGATGAGCATTGCAGGTTCAAAATCGTGTCACAACACATCATTTGAGGATCATTTACATCTTCAAAAATAAATTAATAATGGTTCAAAATCATGTATTTCCTTTTTTTTATGACATATATCACAACATAATAATGCTATACAAAATTCTTTAAGATAAGTTTTTTGGAGTTGCATCTCAAAATAAATATCAATGTTGTACCCAAGTGTATTAGTCAACTTTTTCGGTTAAAAAACCATTAAACAATTAAATAAAATAAAAGTTTCTCTTTGAATACGTATGTATATGAGAGTCGTTCTTGTATCATTTTGAATACAAGTACGGCACCGATAGGCTATACTCTAACCATTTTAAACTTGTTTCGATAAGTATGTATTTTAGTTTGTTTGAACAATTCAGAGTAAAATATATTAACATAAATATATATTTTAGTGGTAATAAAACTTATATCCATTTTTACTCCTTAGAGATAAACTACAAGCACCGTTTTTCATAAATGGTAGGAATGAAAATGGTCAAAAAATTTGTAGAACTAAATTTAGAACATCCGTAATTCTATAGATCGTAATGTTGTGGTGTTTTGGTATATTCTGCTAGCAAGACCTAACACTAATTGATTCCTAACTATTTATCTTTTTGAATAAATAGACGAAATATAAATAATTATTGAAAACTTGCACGTATAAGTGAATGTCATGATATTCGTCCTAACAATTTTGATATTTTTACAAATGAGTTAGGATTTTTGGACTTAAAACCTTCTATTTTAATACCCAAAATGATTGCCCATGAGAAAAACAAGGCTGGAATATTTATAAGTTTCAATATAGTACTCATTATATTTTTCTTTTTCTTTTTCCGTTTCTTTTAAATACGCAATATATGAATGATGTCGGCTCTTTTTTTTCCGTTTTTCTTTTTTAGGGATGTCCAATTGTATCCTCTAAAAAAAATATGTCCTAAGTTTTTTGGGATGTCATTTGTATCCTCTAAAAAAAAATATGTCCTAAGTTTTTTTTTTTAGGATATGTCCAAGTTGTAGACTGTAGTTATAATAAATGATACGATTTCCATAATCTTTAAGGAATTATCAAAATATGGGCCAAATTAAATTAATTTTTTTGACTATATGTACTTATCATATAAGATATTTTTTTATTCAAGAAAATCATTTAGGGTTTTATTTTGACTCTTTTTTAATTTGAATTCATTTATCGAAATGACACGCATCTATCAATTTAGTTTGATATTGGTAGAAAAGATGTTTATCCCATAGTAAAAAGGGCTAGTCTCCTAAGACTGAATCATTTATTGAATGACACTCACTAACTAATTTAACGTGATATTTTTAATAAACGATTTATTGAAATTGCACTCATCTATCATTGGTTGAATTTGGAAGTCCTCCTTTTCAATGATATAAATTTGATTAAATTTAACGTGATATTTTTAATAAACGATTTATTGAAATTGCACTCATCTATCTTTGGTTGAATTTGGAAGTCCTCCTTTTCAATGATATAAATTTGATTAAATTTAACGTGATATTAGCATAATTTCAATAAATCATTTATTAAAAATAGCACGTTAAATTGATGGATGAGTGTAATTTCAATAAATAATTATTTTTCCTTTTAAAAAATAAATGATTATTTTAGCATAATATTCATTGAAGTGGGGGTCATTGCATGAAAAAAAGTAAAGGCTAAAGTCGTGCATTTGTGATACTTCAAAGACAAAAATACAATTAAGTCTTAATATTATTTTCAAAAATTATTGTTGTGACTATATTCTTCTTTTAAGAGCCTATAAAGTTGATGCACGCACATAAATCACATAAACAAATCCCATTTATGGAGCAAACGTTGTATGGAGCAAAAGGCAGAGTGTGGTATAGAGACTTTGGGCATTTCGTCTCTATCTCTTATACCTAACTAAACTTCCATACCGATATATAGCCATATGTGGATATAATATAAATATGAAAAACCAACATGATCATTTTAATTTCCTTGTCTATAAATACACAATCTCCCCCCTCTTTAGTTCCATACCTCGATACATAGCTTTTGCCAAATATATTCTCATCAAACAATTATTATTCCTCACCTTTCAAAGTGCATCTACACATTTTTCTCAATATAGTATAATACAAAGGGGAGAAATTAACTATAATGGTCCTCCTAAGACAATTCCTCCTCTCATTCACGATCGTCATCATTTCATTTGTTGCTTGCAATAGCAACTTGCAAGAGGACCCACTTATTACTACATACGTTGATGATTCACCTTCCTATGATGATGGTGATACATTATTATTCAAGAACTTTATGGAGCAAAACACAAATGATATTTTGTGCTTAGACCATGGTGTCACTTCACGTTCACTTAAAATTGTTAATGTTAAAGATTATGGAGCTAAAGGGGATGGTCATACAGATGACACACAGGTATATTAATAAACTCATCATATATAGCTTAAAAATCATAATATACTCATGTAGTCCAACATATTTTTTGTTTTAAAATAATTTTTTTGTTTTCAATTATAACAATGGGTTACAAAAGAAAATTAACAATAGAATTATTGATAAATTTCATTTTTTTTCTCTCTAAATTTTTGCCACTAATTTAAATTTTTTTATGCCTATATTAAATTGGTTTTCTTATGATTAAAAAAGCAACATCAATTGATTTTCTAAAAAATAACATAATATTCAGGCATTCAAGAAGGCTTGGGAAGCAGTATGTTCTTCGGGGCAAGCAGTTTTGGTGGCACCTCAAGATTATAATTATCTACTCAAACCAATCAGATTCTCTGGTCCTTGCAAATCTAACATATCGGTTCAGGTCAGTTACATTATATATTAAGCCAGTGATTAATTAACTAATTATTTCTTCCTTTTTTAAGCTCCATATTTTAAAGTAAATTATAATCTCAAAAGGTAACTTTTTTTAAAAAATTTATTGTCAGATATCTGGAAGTCTTGAAGCATCAGATAATCCGTCAGATTACAGTGAAGATCAAAGACATTGGCTTGTATTTGAACAAGTTCAGCAACTATTAGTTAATGGTGGTGGAACCATCGATGGAAAAGGAAACATATGGTGGGAAAACTCATGCAAAAGGAACAAAAAGAAAGTAAGATATCACAAATAACGTCCCAATATTTTAATCAAGTTAATTATGAACCAGTGAATCTATTTAATTAATCATATTCAAATTAATTATGACCAATCTTTTTATGTCTCTTCTCTCTTTTTGCAGCCTTGCAAGGATGCTCCAACTGTATGTATACATAGCTCTACCTAAATTTTGTCAACAATTTAGTTCGTTTAGTCAAATCTCAATCGTTGAATATATATAAATTGAACATTGGTTTAACGACTATGATTTGACTGTTCGGATTAACCTGTTACAGATTTCATAATTAAGGATTTTAATTGGATATGCTTGTTAATTAACTAACTAACTTTATTTTTGTAGGCTCTAACATTTGATAGTTGCAAGGATTTAATAGTTGACAATTTGAAGATACAAAATGCACAACAAATCCACCTTTCATTCCAGGATTCGATTAACGTTAAAGCTTCTCGTCTCAATGTGTCGTCACCGGGGAATAGTCCTAACACCGATGGAATTCATGTTACCAATACCCAAAACATCAAAATCTCTAACTCAATCATAGGAACTGGTATATTAATAATTAAATATCTAAAAAATTTGAAAAAAAATTACAATATTAGGAATGAAATTCATATGTTTTTTAGACAAATTAAAATTTATATATGTATTCTCATAATTTGTTAATTTGATTTTCGTGTAATTTGTTTCAGGTGACGATTGTATATCAATTGTAGATGGATCTAGTAATGTAGAAGCCACAGACATTACTTGTGGACCAGGCCATGGCATCAGGTGGTTAACTTGTGAAATTCAAGTTTTATTTTTGTAATATCAGTTTTATTATATTGTATTATTTTTATATGAATTTTATTTTATTTACAATGATTTCTATATCTCAGTATTGGAAGCTTGGGGGCTGGAAAATCCAGGGACATTGTTTCGGGAGTATTAGTGAATGGAGCTAAGATTTCTGGAACTACAAATGGAGTTAGAATTAAGACTTGGCCGGTAATTTTAAACTTTAATTTAGTCCCCTCCTTCTTTTGTAAACATATATATGCTCAAGAGATGATTGACAACATATTTAAACTGGTTTTAAAGAGTTCCGCCACTTTGATATACTAATCTATCATCCACAAATGATGATTGACAAAATATCATTTTAAAAAGTGTATGTTTGGTATCACATTGAGTGAAAATGTGTGTGGTTTATCATTCCATAAAAAAAACTTATGTTTACACATTTTTCAATGACTTTTTTTAATGTAAAAGTCAAACTCTCCAAATTAGAACTTCATGTTTTCACACGTTTGAAGCATTTGGCCGCATATCCAAACAATGACTGAGTTTGTTGAAATCATGTTAAGTCATCAAGATTTTGTAAAAAATAAAGAGTGTATGTGATTTTGATAAATCCACCAAGATACTAAACATGCACTAAACTTAACATGATCTATTTAATCGAGTTGAGTTTTGCTCAATTTACTTTACTTTATTCATTCTCAAATTATGAGAGAGATAGATATAAGTGCTAGTTTAGTGGGATCCTCTAATGTGATCCACTAAATCAATAAAATATTTCTTAAGTCTATCGCTCTTATAAATTGACGATATGTGAAACAAAGTAAATAGAGCAAAGTTGAAGTCTAATTAAACATTGTTCAAACGCAATAGTAGTGTTGGACCAATAGATGAATAAATTCAAATGGTACATACATTTTGAAATCAGGAAATGAAAGTAAGATTATGAAAATTGAATTCTTTATTAATCACAAGCCTAACTTACTCTCCTTTATATTTAAACAAATAAGATATAAATTTTCTTTGGTCTTGCGATGATTAAATGCAGGGAGGTTCAGGAAGTGCTAGCAACATCAAATTTCAGAACATTGAAATGGACAATGTGACCAACCCCATAATAATCAACCAGAATTATTGTGACAAGAAAAAAAAGCCATGTAAAAAAATGGTAAATTATTTTTCACAACTCTTGCTATATATACACTATACTTGCTACAAACACACGAACATATAGAGATAGCTACTTATTTTTTTATTTTTATTTTTATGCAGGACTCTGCGGTCCAAATTAGCAATGTGTTGTACCAGAATATAACAGGTACAAGTGCTTCTGATGTAGCTGTAAAGTTTGATTGCAGTGAGAAATTTCCATGCAAGGAGATAAAAATGCAAAACATACTCTTAATATGTGAAGAAGGAGAACCTGCTAAGGCTTTATGCAACAATGTCCAATTGTCTTACACAGGAAATGTTAACCCACGCTGCAACTCATACTAATTAAGGCCTCTCTACATGATGTATCCATACAAAAATGCAATTAGTTCATCATTGTAGATGTGTGTTTATACAATGTAAGTAGATATATTGCCATTCTTTAAACATGAATGTAATAAACTGACATTGCCATTACTTGTCACATGTTTCAGATTGTTGTAAGGCTTTGAATTCATTGTACGTAGGAACCTCTTACTGTCACATATATTTAAGCAAAAGGTTTACCTATTAATCTCAATAATACATATATTAAAAAGTCTCGCATTTTATTGATGTATTAATACCAGGGCAAGATCAGCTTTCTCATCACCGTCAAAATATGTACTCCCTCCGAGTTTTAAGGTTTGTACACGATTTTGAAGGAAATGATTAGTTTGGTTGATTTTAATGATAAAATTGGTATTATTTACTAAAATACTCTTATTAATCGTAGTTAGTGAAGTAGTTAAGTTTGATGAATTTCAATAAATAAGACTATAATAATGGAAAAAATAATAAATGCTTATTAAGTGACAATTATTTTTTTCCTTAAAAAAAAAAGTGACAATTATTTTTGACAGACTAAAAATGTTAAAAAAACAACTATTTTAACACGGTATATGCGACCGGATATAAACCTGTCGTACGATAAAGAAGTAGATAATGTAAACAAAAAGATATATAGGCATAGATGATGTCTGTTGAGTGAGGAACTAAATAACTATCAAGTTCAGCATTTGATTCCCTCAACAAAAAAAAAAAGAAGTTCTGCATTTGATGATATTGCTAAAAACATAATAACTTTAGAGCTTATTCAACTTGAATAGAACATTACAATCAAACTTTTCTTTGGATGGGACTATTAATTTGTCGACATTCAGATTGGGATTGGCGGTCCTGATACTAATATCTAAGACTCAATTCATAAATGTCATTCACCTTCAAGCAGAACCAAGTGCAATAGTGGTAGACATGGTCTGATTGACTGAATGGAAGTGGTGGTTAGCTACATTGAATGATGGTGCAATTTCTTAGTGAGAAAATATTACCAACGTAAAATATGTGTGTGACAAGATTACTATATTTAACTATCGGTCGGTATTTAGGACATGTTTAAATTAACTTATCTAAACCTATCTACTAACATGAACACTTGTTTGGTTATTAAAAAAAGCTTAGACGTGTCCATAAGCTATGCCAAGGGCAGACCTACATTATAGTGAATATGTGCACCTGCATACCATGAATATTTCATAAAATATGCACCCGAAGTCTACGGTGTGTGCCCTCAATTAGATTTGGATCCGCATGTGTGTTTTATTTATTGATTGATGTGACAACACAATATCAGTTGTATGTGTAAAACAATTGTACATCGATAATGCACTCTAATTAAGAAAAAGAAAGAGATACAAAGATTGGGGTTTCTAGAGTTACTAAATTTTCAATTGTCCTAAAAGTTGCCTTATCTATGAACCTTAGAAGTACATCATCACACTCTTTCTCTTGGTAGTTTTATAAACGGATAGCCCTATCTCGACTACCTTACCAAGGATGAAAGGGTAAAATTATTATGCTATGTTTTGATTAGGATTTTTTCCTAATTATATATAATAATTACCCTAATTTAGGTGCTTAACACCGATATCTCAATTACTTCCTGATTCGGGTAAGTTTTCACTGTTACATTAGGTATGTCACCTCCTTAATTACTGTTATCTCAGGTATGCCTTAATTCGGGTGAATGCATTAAAATCTTTGCATAATAAAATTAAAGAGGACTCATAAAATACCTAAATAAAAAAACTTAAATTAAATAGATCCAACAAATAAAATAGACGTTCATCTTAGAAACCTATCCAATATGGTTTAGTTACTCATGGTAATCGTAACTAAAGACAAATTACAAAAGAAATAAAACATACCCTAGAAACTTAGAGTCAGGAGAGAGACTTTTCTCTTGAAGCTCCTAGGGCGTGCCTTCCACTTGAACTGATTTGTTATGAATGAAAAATTATGAATGAGATGAGTTGTATTTATAGGCTTGGTTTTCAACTGGGTTTGATCTTAAAAATTGTGTTTCTTCTACCAAAAAGTAGCAAAAAATAATTAATTCCTGAAATAGAACACCCCGAGGGCGCATACCACACATGGGGGCGCATGAGTGTTTTTTTGCGTGATCGAGGTGCATGGTTCACACCCAGGGCGCATGAGTGCAATTCCTCAAGTGTAATAGATTGTTTCTTCATCTTTTGTGTGTTTTCTTCCATATGATTTATCTTGGGACTTGGAACTAAATTTCTCTTTCTTGTAAAGTCTTCAGAGGCTTCTTGAATCTTCATTCATTATCTTAATTTTTCATAAGATGCTTTGCTTTGCCGATTTGCATGATTTTGCCTTGAATTACATCAAAAACACCATAGAACTGCTTGGTTTCAAGAAAACTAAAATTACATAACTCGAAATGAAAACATTACAAAATGTCCCAAAAACCATAAAGAATTGTTTTAAAACTCCTTTAACTTGGATCAAAACTATATAAAAATGACTAAAAAATATGCTAAAAATAACGTATGACCTGTCATCACAACCCCAAACTTAAATTGTTACTTGTCTTCAAATAACGAAATAAAATAAATTTTTAACTTTGCATATTTTTCAGGAAAACATACATTTCTGAAGAGGTTATTCATATCACCATCTCGTGCCATTTACAAATTTGACTAACTTACTACTTCCATGCAAGTTCGACAGACATAGAGAAGATAATTTGTACTCTCAACCACACTTTTTTCCAGGATACACACATGTATCTCCTCAAGTTAGTAGGGCTAGTCACGACATTTGTCCACTCTAGTCGTCCCATGAATTTAAGGTTCAAAACTTGTGACATAACTCATCACTTAATAACAACAAAAGAATTATTGTATGGAGCTCACCCTAACCCTTATATTTTAAGGGAGTGTCTTCTTATTTGTATCAGTTGATTATTAATAAAATGATCTAGTTTTGTTTTTGTTAAAATAATAAAATTTATTGAAAAGATTAAAAGTGCAAACATAATATAACATAAATGACCAATTAAAGAAAACGTAAATGACCAATCTAAGCAAATGGTCAAACTTGAAGGACCAGTCTCTTGTGAGTGGATTAACCAATGATTGAATCTATGTTAAAATATTTGTTAATATTTAATATCTAAGAATGTCTCAAACAATTTCACTTATACAATAATAGTTTTTATATATATTTTTGTTTATCCAATGCACACATTTTTTTTTAACATTTCGGTTCCTAAGAAAAACATATCCTCGTAATCTTGAATTCAGTCGAGAGATAAGTAAAATCTAATAAAAAACTGTTTACCATGCACATATGTATACATGTATTTTAATAAAAAAAATGGTACAATTTTTTTTTGTTAAGTATACTAGTGGCTAAAAATTCACACGTTAAAATGAATAAGTGAAGAATAAAGATTCGAATCTCAACTCATGCATACTATAATGTCTTTACCAACTGAGTTATACTCATGAAGACTGATACAATATATTTAATTACTATTGTATTACATAGTCCTCAAAGTATTGCAATGTGTGGCTTTGTCCTTCCATTTTTTTAAACGATTTTGGCCTCCGATTTGTTTTTTTCTTTGTTATTTTGTAGTATCTCTCAACTTCCTTTAAAATTTATATTCAGGTGAAATCATTTATTTAAATAGCATTCAACTCTCACAACTAAATTATCACGCTAAACTCATATAGATGTGTGTCATTCCAATAAATGTGAATGAAATTTATAATTAATATTAAAATTATCACGCTAAATTAATAGATGAGTGTCATTTCAATAAATATAGGCAGAATGTGGTATATAGATTGGCCATTTCAATAAACTATATAAGCCATTTCCTTGTCTATAAATACACAATCTCCCCCCTCCTTAGCTACATAGCTTTTGCTAAATATATTCTCATCAGACAATTATTATTCAAAATCAAAGTGCATCTATATATTTTTCTCAATATAGTATAATACAAAGTGAGGAAATTAACTATAATGGCTCTCGTAAGACATTTCCTCATCTCATTCACTATCGTCATCATTCCATTTGTTGCTTGCAATAGCAACTTCCAAGAGGATCCACTTATCAATACATACGTTGATGATGGTGGTGATACATTATTATTCAAGAATTTGATCAAACAAAATACATGTGGCCTTTCCTGTTCACCTCAAATTGTTAATGTCAATGATTATGGAGCTAAAGGAGATGGTGAAACTGATGACACACAGGTATAATACACTCATCATATTCATATATAGCTTAAAAATCATAATACACTCATCTAGTCTAACATATTTTTTATTTTTAAAATCTTTTTTTTCCTTTTCAATTATAACAATGGGTTACAACAAAAGAAATATTGATTTTCTAAAAAAATAACATAAATTTTACTATAATTGGCCATGTGGGATACATAATATTCAGGCATTTGAGAAGGCTTGGGAAGCAGTATGTTCTTCAGGGGAAGCAGTTTTTGTTGCACCTCAAGATAATATTTATCTACTCAAACAAATCAGATTCTCCGGTCCTTGCAAATCTAATGTATCAGTCCAGGTCAGTTACATTATATATTAAGCCAATGATTTATTAACTATTTAGTTCTTCATATTTTAAGCTCCACCTTTTTAATATAATTAATTATAATCTCAAAAAGTAGCTTTTTTCAAAAAATTTATTGTCAGATATCTGGAATTCTTGAAGCATCGGATAATCCATCAGATTACAGTGAAGATCAAGGACATTGGCTTGTATTTGACAAAGTTCAACAACTATTAGTCAATGGTGGTGGAACCCTCGATGGAAAAGGAAATAAATGGTGGGAAAACTCATGCAAAAGGAACAAAGAGAAAGTAAGATATCACAACTAACGTCCAATTTTTTAATCAAGTTAATTATGAATCAGTGAACCTGTTTAATTAATCATATTCAAATTAATTATGACCAATTTTTTTTTTATGTCTCTTCTCTCTTTTTGCAGCCTTGCAAGGATGCTCCAACGGTGTGTATACATAGCTTTCTCTAAATTTTCTCAACAATTTAGTCCGTTTAGTCAAATCTCAGTCGTTGAATTTAAATTGAACTTGAACATTAATTTAATGAAGACTATGATTTGACTGCTCGGATTGAACTATTTAGAATACGAGCTTACAACTTCCATAATCGAAGATATCAATTGGATTGAAATACTTGTTAATTAACTAACTTTATTTTCGTAGGCTCTGACATTTGATAATTGCGAGGATTTGATAGTTGAGAATTTGAAGATACGAAATGCGCAACAAATCCATGTTTCATTTCAGGATTCGGTTAATGTTACAGCTTCTGATCTTATTGTGGTATCACCCGAGGATAGTCCTAACACCGATGGAATTCATGTCACCAATACCCAAAACATCAAAATCTCTAGCTGTATCGCAGCAGCTGGTATATTCCTAATTAAATATCTAAACAATTTGAAACAAAAAATTGAAAATTCATTTGTTTTTTAGACAAATAAAAATTTGTATATGTTTTTTTTTGTTGAAGAATTGTATATGTTTTTTTTTTGGAAAGAAGAATTGTATATGTTGTATACTCACAATTACTTAGTTAGATTTTCCAATAATTTGTATCAGGTGACGATTGTATATCAATTGTAGATGGATCTAGAAATGTAGAAGCCACAAACATAACTTGCGGACCAGGCCATGGCATCAGGTAGTTAACTTGAGAAATTCAAGTTTTATTTTTATAATTAATATCAGTTTTATTATATTGTATTATTTTTATATGAATTTTATTTTATTTGCAATGATTTATATATCTTAGTATTGGAAGCTTGGGGGCTGGAAAATCCAAGGACATTGTTTCGGGAGTAATAGTGAATGGAGCTAAGATTTCTGGAACTACAAATGGAGTTAGAATTAAGACTTGGCCGGTAATTTCAAATTATAATTTAATCCCCCCTTGCTTTCGTGTATAATATATGCTCAAGAGATTTGTAAAAAGAAAAAAATGCTCAAGAAATGATTTGCAGAATCCAATAATTCGTAACAATTTCAATTGTCTAATTAACTTAATTGTTGAAATCATGGTGAGTCGTCGTGAGTTTGTAATTTGGTCTTTGGGTGATTAAATGCAGGGAGGTTCAGGAAGTGCTAGCAACATCACATTTCAGAACATTGAAATGGACAATGTGACCAACCCCATAATAATTAACCAGAATTACTGTGACAAGAAAAAAAAGCCATGTAAACAAATGGTAAATTATTTTTCACAACTCTTGCTATATACACTACATATTTATATTTTATGATTTTTTGTTGTTTATGCAGGATTCTGCGGTCCAAATTAGCAATGTGTCGTACCTGAATATAACAGGTACGAGTGCTTCTGATGTAGCAGTGAACTTTGATTGCAGTAAGGAATTTCCATGCAAGGAGATAGAAATGCAGAACATAGACTTGAAATATGAAGGAGAAGATGCTAAGGCTATATGCAACAATATTCAGTTATCTTACACAGTACAAGCTGCCCCAAACTGTGGCTCATAGAAATATACAAATTAAGGCCTCTGTATATAATATGATCAATAATACAAAAATGCAATTAGTTTATACAATGTAAATTAATACCCAATGAAACATTAATTTGTAGTGAATCATGTCATTCTTTAAGCATGAATGTAATAAACTGATAGGAACCTTTTATTGTTACATATATGTAAGCAAAAGGTTTACCTATTATTGTCAATAATAGATATATTAAAAAGTGTCGCATTTTATTGATGTATTAATTTTTATTTTTATTTTCAGTTCTTTCTTTTAAAGTTTCTTTCATGATTAATAATAGCAACGGTAAGATCACTCCAATAAAGAAATGAAATGAAAGAAAGCTTGGAGACTTTGTTGGGCTTTTTTGTAGCATTGAGCAACGGTTTGTAGAGCTTTTGCTTTGTACTGTGTTGAATATTTGGAACTTCATGCTATGATCATAATGTTAGTGGCATCTTTAAACGTACATTTAAGATTTTATGCCAAAAGTTAAGGCTAGAGGATCCAAATTTCAGATTTTAAAGTAATCACCGTAAGAATTTTTCGGTACAAAATTAAGCTTTTCATGATACGTGGCTCCACTTACTGACTTAAATATTGATAGCTTCTGAAAATGGTGGAGCATTGGAATTTTTTATCTTAGATCATTATTTTTCTTTTCCTAAGATATGCTACAAAAAAAGTGTTGAATGAAATTAACTACTAAATTCCATAGTCCTCCTCACAGAAGTTTTCATATTTAATTTCCCTCATAAAATAATATTTGCAGATTTTTTATAAGTAAGAATTGAACTTGGTATTCAAGATTTACAACACTCACACGCATTGCACATTAACCACTTGTGCACGATCCAAGAGATACATCTCTACATAAGCTTTCTCTCTAGGACAAAATTAAGACATTGATAAATAAGAAATTACAATGACACCAACAAATTATATTGAAATAACAAGTGAGTCCAAATCCAATAACATCACTAGTAGCTTAGGTTCTAGAACTAACACATTGCTACTCTATACATTAATTAAAAGTTCTCTAAACTTTCTTGTATCACATAGCATTCACTAGCTATAGCCAAGTTAAACAAAGCATTCATCAAGTTCTATACTTACTGACTTATAAATAATGTTTGTGTTAGAATAGAATAATATGCATCTAATATGAAATAATGACACGGAAACATACTTCAGACACGTTGACACATGTAATAATTTAAGAATGTAGATAAATTAAATTAACCATATGTGTCTTTGTCGAACACCGGACACGCCTTCAACTTGAAGCGTCATAGTGGGTGGTTCATTCTGATTCCTTCTTCATTTACTTCCATCACCACCTCCTGCTGCAGCTTCTGGCTTTGGTTCTGCCTTAGGTTCTTCAGATTTAGGTTCTGCTGGCGGTGGCGGTGGTGGTGGTGGTGGAAGACCTGCATCAATGCAACTTCTACACTTCCTTTCAACCCAACCTTCTATATCATTCTCACCATTTCCTCCAAAGTGTCTTCCACCACACAACCTTGCAATCATTCCTGCAATCACACCTACTATAGTGATCACTGCTATCACCACTATCAGTGTCTCAATTGATCTATGTGAATAACGATTTTGTTCCGCCGCATTAGGCGGTGCGTCAACATAGGGCTGCATTTCACTTCCTTGTCTTCCATCCATGATTCTGCTCAGCTCAAACTTGAAGATGAATTTGCACTCTTGATTAGACCTAGCCAAGACTATTCTGTTTTGCTATGTGAAGTGTGGTGAAGAAAATTAAAACTAAAGAGAATATAGATGAAAAAGGTGAACTATTATGGTATGTGATTTAATGCAGGACAGAGAAGTTGGCAAATAATTATAGAATAGGGAAATGAGACAGTACAAAGCTTAGATTCTGAATTATATAGACCATGATTAGAGTGTGAAGTGAGTTTGGTTATATTATTAACTAATCTTCATTAGAGAAAAATTATTTTAGCAGTAAAATAAGATTCCAATGATCATGAATATATGTCTTTCTTTTTGTCCTTTCATGTTGTTATGTTTACATTTCTTTTTGTTTTTCTGATTTTTTAAATAAATAAAAAATTAAAAGCAGGTGTGACTTTTGAGGTGCAAAAAACATAGATGAAGGCCAAAAGCTTCTGACTACCCATTAGCTCAATTTATAATGTAGGACATCTTTGAATTGACAGTGATATATGCAAATTCGCGTGGTTTTGTTAAAACTCTAAAACGTAGTTTTTACCAAAATCAAGATAGTACACTTGATTTCGTCAAATTCACACACATAGTTGAAAACAAAGGGAATGACTTACACTCATTCACTCACGTTGTTGCAAATTTGGACTATCCGATTAAATTTAGATGTGCCACATTTCGAAATTATGTTTTAGAGTCATCTGATTAAGATTAAACAACTAAGATTATGTGACTAAATAAAGAGGTGTTATCGTAACCGCAAGGAATCCAAGCTTGTCAGCGGGGATGGGGGACTCTTGGATTGCAATAGTTGCAAATTTGCAATAGTCACAATATATTTATTTTGATTTATCATCCCAAGCCTGTCCTTTTTGATGTCACATGTTAATGTTTCAATCTGCTTGTGACATTGACCGCTAAGAATATTGATGATTTTGTTTGTTTTTGGTCTTGAAATTTTCCATGCTATATTCTGGCAGCATTATTGTCTTTTATATGTCATCACTTCAGCAATTTGAGAGTTATGAGCTCTGGCTTCTCCAGTGTCCAAAACATGCTTGTTTGTCAACTTGTGGAAGCTTTAATGGATACGAATCACCTGAGCACTGAAGAATAGTTAAGACTCACTTCAATGTGACTCTTCAGACTCTGTACAGCCTCTTCCAGAGCTTGGACTATCATAATTTGCTTTGTTGGGAAATATTTTTGGAGTTATCACGAATTATAAGATCTTCAAATAATTCTCTATGGTCAATATTTGAAGAACTTGCATTCATTTCTTCCCGAGGCCATGTATTTCGGCTTTCCAGTGTTTGTTTTGATTGGTGAACCATTTACCCCACCCAGCATTTATTCCAGCCATAAACAACTTTAAGTGGCTAAGCTAGTTTCGCTATTCAATCGTGAGATAATTACTCGGGATGCATAGCACTCCTCTTTTGGGTAAACAATCATTAGTCAAATTTTATTATGTTTTAGATGAAATCAAAAGAGTCTTTTTTTTTTAAAGGGAAATCAAAAGAGTCTTTTCCTCTTAGAATCGGGGATTCAGACCAACTAAAAAAAATATTTCTTAGAATATGTTTAACCGACAAATACATTCACTCTACTTCGTGGCGGAGGCCCCTGTTTGTTTGGAAGTTGGATCTGCTTAATAAGTTGTTGGTGGTTGTGACCAGGCAATCCCGGAATGATAGAGAAGATGGGTGGTCTTGGACCCACAGTTCGGACGGTCGGTACTCGGTCAAATCGGCCTACTCTCACTTAGCTGCTAGTTTGCCGAGTACGGATTTCCCTGCTGGAGTTGCCCTGGAGGCGGCTACTCGGGTTTGGAAGTCTGGCGCCCCGTCGAAAGTGGTCTTTTTCTCTTGGCAGCTTATTCTAGATAGGATCCCCACCAGGCTCAATCTTAGTCGTCACGGTGTCTCGCTCCCTGTAGGGGGCTTAGGGTGTGTCTTCTGCTCGGCCCCGTCAGAGTCGTCGGTGCATTTGTTCCTTTCGTACCCCTCTATTCTTCCGGTGTGGTATCAGGTGTCTAGGTGGTTAGGTTGGGAGTTTGTGGTCCCCTTAGGTCTAGCTCAGCAGTTTTTGTACTTTACAGATCTAGGGAGGGGGAAGCGTGTTAGATTAGGTTTGCTTCTGGTTTGGCATGTTGTTATTTAGACCATCTGGACGTCCCGGAATGACCTTATTTTTTCTGACGGCGCCTGTCGAGAGGAGCCTGTGGTGGACCGTGCGAAACTCTTAGCTTGGAAGTGGTTCCTGGCTAAGTGTCCTGGTAGTTCCTGCTCGTTCTATGAGTGGGAGGTGCAACCCATCCTTTGTTCGCAACGGTAGGGGGTTGTGGTGGTTGTGCTCCTGGGGCTGTGGTGGGTTGGGTGGGGTTTTGTTTGCCTCTATCCTTCCGGCTTGGCTTCTTGGGTTCCTCCTTGCGTTCTCTTTCTTTGCAGGTATTGGAGTGTGTGTTGTCCGCTTTTGTAGGGTAGCAGCTAGGGTGTTTTTATATTTTTCCTTGTTGTTTTTCTTGTTTTTGGTGGTGCCTCCGGGTTGTTTCTTGTAACGCCCTATTTATATTAAAGAAATAAAACATGCGAATATAACAAATATTCAAGAAATAGACGTCACGTCTTCAAATAAACATCAAATAGACATATATAATATCTCAACATAAATCATCACAGCGGAATATCTCATACAACTCATAATAGCCATGTCATCAAATCTCATAAACACAACTAAATAGTAACAAATCCCAACATAGGGTAATTCTCAACAACATAATAATCCAGAACAAGATATAAAGAACGTTATCCTAGATCATAGCCTATCTAAGACACGTGCGGTAAAAACGGAGAATGCTCATGCTGTCCTCAAGCAACTCACAAGCACAACAAAGCATCTAATCATGCATGCCGTCTACCCATTCATACAAATAGGTAGGCGGTCCACCACAGACCACTGAAGTTACCTTCACATCAATCATAATCAACATATATAAACAGGATTAATCATGCATCACATGTTATATAATTCATAATGGGCATCATCATAGACACATCTTCAAACCATCATTAAGTCCTCAACAAAGATACTTGCACATAATTCATCAATAGCAAATGAGCACCAATCACACAACACATCAAGTGCAAAATCACATTCGAGGCACATAAACTACTATGTCCTATAACCAACTACATGCAATGCGCCTAGACACGACGCTATATGCATGTGGTACCAATCAACAACAGGTGGTCACCTCGATGCAACAAAAACATCATAAGTAAGAGTACACCACCTCTTACGTGTAAGAGTACACCTCCTCTTACAATTCACCTATGTAAAAGTACACCTCCTTTTACATTTCACATATGACTCAATATGACTATGATGCATGAACATACAAGCAAAGACTCGACAATGCAAAATC
>Ga0099826_10000569_pt1 | contig 18555 bp, 5 predicted proteins | sample Mtrugardesep15_FD_76830 | JGI IMG/M metagenome (GOLD analysis project Ga0099826, IMG submission 76830) | Root nodule microbial communities of legume samples collected from California, USA - M. trunc garden sep15 | ecosystem: Host-associated > Plants > Roots > Nodule | place: USA: California... | reverse complement strand
ATATATATATATATATATATATTTCTTCTTACCTGTTCTCTTCCCTTCATTTGATTTTATATTTGATTTTATGTGGACCGGAATGAATTTGAAAAAAGGAGATTGAATTTAACAATTAACAAAAATTGAAAAGGTTTTAATTGAAAGAAACTATTTCCGAGATTGGCTTTATACAAGTCAAGTGAGGTACACATCTCCCGTTTAAATAATCTCAATATACATGTCTTTAACTTTTCTTTTTTTGACAAGTCATGTCCTTAACTTGTTTCATGCATAGCTATAAATACATCAAGTCCTTTTTTATAAGGAACATCAAGTCCTTTAATTCCCATAAAAATACACTACTATGCATTTTTTTTTATAAGCAAATATACTCATATACGAGTATGAATCCGGTGCAAGTTGTGCTGTAATTGGTAATCCATCTTTCTCTTATATTTAAGGGCTATGTTTTTTTTTTCTTTAAGAATTAAGGGATATGTTAGCGAGCGAGCTAATATACTAATAAATGGATGTTGGAATCAACAACAATTAGTAGAAGCCATCGAAGGAACCTCTTGAGAATAGTTTCTCGCTAGGGAAAAATGGGGTCCTTGTTTGTATTTTAAATGGTTTTGTACCCTGTTCTTTGTTCAACTTCTTAACGTAGTGTTCTTGTTTTTTGTGGGTTCATTAGCCTAGCATTTCTCCCGAACTCAGGTTAAGTACTCTTTGTATTTTTTCCTCCTTATCCAATAAATTCTGATATTAAAAATAAGGGATAATCCCCTAAAAAAAATACTGGTTAAATATGTTTTTAATCCCTAAAAATATGTCAACTTTTCATTTTAATCCCTTTAAAAAATTTCTTCAACTTTTAGTCCCTCAAAATTTTCCAACATCTCTTTTGGTTCCTCCTTTAAAGTAAACTCATATGTAAAAATTATATTTTTGAATAAAATTTTGCAGAAAAGTTCATAATATTATGAGAATATGTCCAAAAAATTGGAATTTTTTAACAAAACATGATTAATATAAATTTTTATATTTTTTACGGTTAAAAATTCATATTTAATAAGCTCTACACATTTCTGCACAATTTCATTAAAAAGATACAAAAATTAACTTAAAACTAGGAACTAAAATAAAAATTAATATATTTATAAAGAACAAAAATATATTTTAACACTAAAAATAATCGCCTAAAAAAATCTTATATTTTTGGGAGACTGGCTTGTTGTCATAAAAGGTAAGAGCTCCCGAGTTGGGCTTGTGATGAAAGAAACACAAGGCTACATTTGGGCTGATTCTTATTTGACTTGGAGAAATTATTTCACCCTCCTATACCTCTCGCGCACCCCCAAAAATCCTGAATATGCCCCTTATTTTTTGTTCTAGCCCATTTTGAAAGGAAACAAAAATTAGAATTGAACAAAAATCTTTCAAACACACTTTGGATTTTAGAGTTTGAACCCTCTTATTACATGCTTCGAACACCTCATGTGTCATTAGACAACGAGGACTAATTTTAAAATTGCATTTTGTCACACAGCGGGGTTCAAAACATGTAAATACAGAGAATAATTTTTAAAATATGGATGTGTAAACATGACTTATGTCCTAAATCCAAACATATAAAAATCCTGAAAAAACAAAGTCACGGTTCAACCGTTGCTATTTTTTTCCCAACACATTTCAATTTTTAAAATCCAAAAGACTAGTGTTTTGGGTTTTCCAAGAACGCACGACACACATGGGGTGGAAAAAGAATTTTTCTTTGACTTGGGATCGTTTTGGTTTTTTGTTAAGTTCGCTATTGAAGTTTAGACAATGAACAACAAATCTACAATTGTTTAATTTAGCCACCGATATTAGGGAATTTCAGATGGTTAATTAACAACAAATTTGTATAAAAAATCAGAATGTTATATTTCTAACCTTAATACGAATTTATTTCATTTTTTTTCAAGTATTTTGGTGATTAGATATTCTCATCATAAAATATGAATATGTGTGGAATTTGAGCTTGAACGTGGATCTAATGCATATTATGTGCAATATCTTTATCAAATAAACTATGTTCACGAACAATTATACTTCATATCCAATTAACAATAAGAATTCAAGTTGCTTCATGATACAAAAGGAAGAATTTCGAAACAGAACATTTTATTTATTTTAGGCAAAAAAACAAAACATATAACTATTATATAGAAATTTATTTCCATAAAAAAAAAACTAGAATGTAGAATTTTTTTTTTTGAGAACAGAAATATTTTCTTAAATGTGGGCATAACAATAGTATTATAACGGTCGGATGAAGTAGAACAGCTAGAAAGCCAGACATTCAGAAATGACAACCAAAGCCAGGCGCAACACATCCTTACTTTTCATTTTCAGTTTCATATCAACTCCTTTCCCTCTTTTTTTATTAGGAAAATGACACCCAAACTTTTATCTAAAAAAAGAATAAAGTGATAGATTTAATAAGTTAGTGATGCAGTCCGAGATAGAGAGAAAATAAATGTAAGAAAATTGAAAGTATGCTTAGGTTAGAGCCAACACTCATATTTAGACACTTGAGATTTTTATAATTTTTTTCTTCATATTTATCGGATATTATCTCTTATAATTAAGGAGGTATAATAAGTTGAGACGTAAAAAAAAGCGTTAACTAAAGCAGGCAGCAGGCAGGCCCATGGAAATAGATTGAAAGGAGTGGCCGGCAATACCGCCGAAAATTTGGCCAATTACAGTAACAACTAAAAATGTTACTACATCATCATCATTCTCTTTCCCATTCCCACGTTTGTTTTACAACATACCAGACCTGAGCTGAGCTGAGCTGGCTCCACCTTCCTACTACTTCCAACCTGGCACAACATAACATACTCACTCTTCTTTCTTTTCTTTTTATATAAATAAACTGCATAACCTCTATTACTATTACAATTCCTTCTTATTCTTCATCATCCTCCAACATGTCTCATCATGACTCTCCAAACCAAACAACACCACATGTTGTTGAGGAAGTTGTTGTTACTCATGTAAATGTTCCACAACCTGAAAAAACAGCTACTATTCCTTTAGAGTCAGAGCAACCTGAGACGAAAACCAACCCTGTTGTTGAAACCGTCACTCTTGAAACTCATCTCTCCAAACCTAATACCGAAGAACAAACCTCCAAACCTTCTCATCTTGCAGACAATGAGAACAAGTCACTCCAGGAGCTTAAGAATCTCATTCAAGAAGCACTCAATAACCATGCCTTCTCTGCTCCACCACCCATAAAAGAAGAAAAACAACCCACCACCGTAGCTGCTGCACCTGAAAAAGAGCTAGTTTCTGATGCCAACCCACCAGAAGAACCTGCACAAGAAAACAAGGACGATAAAGTTGCAACGAAGAAAGACGAAGAAAAAGAAGGAGATAAGAAGGAAGAGGAAGTGAAGGAAAATGTAGTATCTTCTGTGGAGGATGATGGAGCAAAAACAGTGGAAGCTATTGAAGAAAGCGTTGTTGCGGTTTCTGCTTCTGTTCCTGCAGAGCAAGAACCTGTTGCAGAGAAAGTTGAAGCATCATTGCCATTACCACCTGAAGAAGTATCCATTTATGGGATACCATTCCTTGCAGACGAAAGAAGTGACGTAATTCTGTTGAAATTTCTCCGTGCAAGAGATTTTAAGGTGAAAGAGGCTTTCACAATGATCAAGAACACAATTCTCTGGAGAAAAGAATTTGGAATAGAGGAGTTGATGGATGAGAAATTAGGTGATGAATTGGAGAAAGTGGTTTACATGCATGGATTTGATAAGGAAGGTCACCCTGTATGTTATAACATATATGGTGAATTTCAGAACAAGGAATTGTATAAGAAAACTTTTTCTGATGAGGAGAAGAGACATAATTTCCTTAAATGGAGAATTCAGTTCCTTGAGAAGAGTATTAGGAATTTGGATTTTAACCATGGTGGTATTTGCACTATTGTTCATGTCAATGATCTTAAGGATTCTCCTGGACCTGGTAAATGGGAACTTAGACAAGCTACCAAACAAGCCCTTCAACTGTTTCAGGACAATTACCCTGAGTTTGTTGCCAAACAGGTAATTTCATTGTGTTTTTAAACCATTATTGGTGTGTTTCGATGTTATATTTTGCATGATACTTAATATATGTCCAATGTGATATGCCGTTAGTTGTTACCTTTGAATAACCAATGTATATTCTTTTAGCAAATCCTTAATATTTCAAAAAATGGCACTTGATGTCACATTATAGTCTGCAATTACATACTTTTTTTTATATGGATGATAGCAATTTGTGTTGATAAATTATATGTGTAATGGTTGTTCAAATTTATCTTATTCTAAATATTTTTTTAACACTTTTTGTTTTTTTTAGGTGTTCATCAATGTGCCATGGTGGTACTTGGCAGTGAATAGGATGATAAGCCCTTTTCTTACCCAGAGAACCAAAAGCAAATTTGTCTTTGCTGGGCCTTCCAAGTCAACTGAGACCCTTTTGAGGTGAAAACATATAAGGATTAAAAATTTACTTTTTGGTTTATTTTGTGTTTGAACATGTGAATAATTTTATTTTTGTTTTCTTGTAATTTCAGCTACATAGCTCCAGAGCAACTCCCTGTGAAGTATGGTGGATTGAGTAAAGATGGTGAATTTGGAAATTCAGATTCTGTTACTGAGATCACAATAAGGCCAGCATCAAAACATACTGTAGAATTTTCTGTTACTGAGGTTGGTTTTTTTTTTGTTTTGTTGGAATTGATTGGTTTTTGAGCATCCAAAGAATGCAACATAGGATTAAGAATCTTTCATAGGATTCCTCTTTTGTCAATATTATCTGATTTGTTGTTTCCTTTGATTTTATATTCTATTCCATAAATTGTGTAGGCTTGAAGAAAATTCAGTAGCAAATGAAAAAAAAAAATAGTAATTTTGGAATAAATAAATAAACATAGAAAGGTAAAATAAACATAGAAAGCAGCTTCTTTTGTTAGCTTTGCAGTGTTGGACTGTGGACCACTTGAATGCTTGATTGAATAGGTTTTACAGATTAGAGTGTTGAAAGTTAAAGTTAGTTTAAATCTTACTTTGCATTAATGATTGTTATGAGAAATTTTTGTTGAATCAAAGAGCATTCTACATATATAAAGGGTTTATTAAATTATGAAACATGAAAACGACTTTGAACAAAAGGAAAAGGGCAACATGTTCAAGAGTATAAAAGAAGTCCCAAATAAAAAAAGTCAGTAACAACCTATATCTCTCTTTCACAGTCTGGTTGATAACCAACCACCTAGTGATGTTGATGTTTTGATTTCTTTATAGGATTACATATCTAAGCTCCACAATTTATTATTATTATTAGTAGTAGTAGTAATAGTATAAGAAGCATGTTATAGTAATTTAATTTAATCCTAGACTAGGGTACAATGTTTGGTGATGGTTGCAGGTATACAAGTTGGTTATTATTAATTGTAAATTGGTTAAGATTTGTTAACTTAGTTAGGAAATTTTTACATTAGGTTTGATGTTTTTATTTGGAAATTATGCAGAAAAGTTTACTGTCTTGGGAGGTGAGAGTAATAGGGTGGGAAGTAAGGTATGGTGCAGAATTTGTACCAAGCAATGAAGGAAGCTATACTGTGATTGTCCAAAAGGCTAGAAAAGTGGCTTCATCAGAAGAAGCAGTGCTTTGCAACAGTTTTAAAATTAGTGAACCTGGTAAAATTGTTCTTACCATTGACAACACAAGTTCTAGGAAGAAAAAGCTCTTGTACCGCTTGAAGACCAAGTCTTCACTCTCTGACTGAGAAAAATCATTATGTTTGCACAAATGGAAATGTACAACACGCAAGACCGAAGTTGTTTTGTTTGATTATGTTCTTGTGTCCACTTTTACCACCAAATGATCTTCAAATTGAACTTTCCTGCTGTTCATATCAATAGAGTTTTTTTATATCTTATAATTTGATGATTATCATGTTATGTATTCTTGTTATTATTTATTACTTTTTGTTATCTTTGAAGATAAATATTATGGTCTATTTTTCGTATAGCAGGAATATCTTTTAATTTGCTCTTTATTATAATACTATTGATATTAGGAGTAAAATCAACATTTACTCGGATTAATTTGCTATTTGGTAAATTTAATAGATTCTACGATTTCTTTGATCAAAATGCTTATTTACTCTTCTACTTTTCAAGGGCATGTTTTGTGTATATTTGGTTCCAGTACTATTAGAGGAAATTAAATTGATTATGATGTGTTTAGCGTTTTGTTGTATTTAAGTAGAATTGATTTTATTTAAAGTTATGATTTGTAGATTTTGATTTTTACATATAAATTTAAAGTTCATCTCACTTTTACATAAATATATTTAAACGTCCAACTTCGACTCTCTTTTAGTATGAATCAGTTTTACAAAATTAATTTTTTATTACCACATAATCAAAGTTACACATGTTTTGGATATGTGGCCAATAGCTCCAATTAGAAGAGTTTGGCTTTTATGTTGGAAAACCGCATTGGAAATTGTGCGAACATGATTTTTTTCTTCATGATTAATTACAGCTTTTGTTCTAATATTTTCACTCACTCTTGAAATTGATCACTCCATGTTAAAGTCACTTTGTTTTTGTCCATTTTTCAGATTTTTAAAGTTAATAAGGATGATATTTCATATCTAAATTGAAGATTTTAAGGGATTTTTTAGTAATTTCATGATTTTTTTTTATCATTCCACACCATCAAGCAGTATAACAAGTTATTTTAAATATGTCACATCACCATCACCATTTTTTAGTCCAAAAATATGAGAAAGGGATCAACACCAAGTAATTTTAAATAGGAGAACCAATTTTGTGAGTGAATAAAAACAAGAAAATCAAAACTGTAATTAAGTCTTTCTTTTATGGAATAGTAAACCAAACACTTGGTTAATAAATTATAATTTATAACTCGTATATGACATTTTGACTATGTTTTTAACACTTTTTTCTTTGCATTTTAAAACAAATAAGATGAGAGTTAGAAAAGTTGTTAATGGTTTGAGGAACATATTGTATTGTTTTCACTCGAGTCGTTGTAATTCAGTTTTATCCTAGATCATGCAACTTCATATGTGTTTTGAGTGTTTTTTAGTGAGTAAACACGTAAATCATCAAATCAAGACATCATGTGAAGGATCAAGGATGAAGAATTGAAGATCAAAGGTTCTTAGAAGGTTGTTGAAGACAATACAAAATGAAGAAAATTCATAAATTTGTTCATAGGCAAAAGTGTTTCTTTTAGTAAAACATAAATAAAATATCATTCGTCAGGTCTAACTCAACTGACAATGTCGATGTTGTTAAGTTTGACACATTTTCATCCGAGTTTAAACCCAATACCTTATAATTATGGGTGAATTTTAGAGAATGTTGGTCACTTCTACGGACCAATAAAAAGATAAAATACCAACTTAAAATGTAAAAAAATAAAATAAAATACTTGTACATGTAAACAATTTGCACCATTATTGGGCATATAAAGTAATTTCAATTTCATATTAATAAGAAGGATCACCCTTATCTTAGTTTTTTATTAGATAAACTAGAATGGCCAATATTACAAGCCAAGTACGATCCACAAAAGCTTTATTGACCCATACATCTTGAGTTCCAAACAGTATGGTAGCCTTGGCAGAACACTTCTCTCGTGTGTAAAAAGAATTGCACAATACATAGATATTTAGAGGGTCCCAAACATATTCAATGTGCAGCATTAGTGCCGATACTTTAACTTTTGATGCACCGAATTTTATCATAAAAAGTCCACTGACTGCTCCAACATATCTAGATTTTTTATGTTTGAATATGCTTTATGTGCCTGTTTTTATTCCTTTTTCAACAAACTAGGCATGAAGTGCTGGACGAGGACGAGGACGATGACCATCATTTAGACCCAGCCAGGCATTCAAGTTATATTATATAACTTGTTTTAAAAAAAGTTATATTATATAAATGTTTTTGTTTCGTTGTTTTAGGTAAAGGCTTGAAACAAAAACCTTGGTACTTTTTCATCATCGATCAAGATTCACAAATCAAGAATAACATTGTTGATAGAACACTTGTTAAGAAGTTTAAAGAAGTAATTTTATTTTATAAATGGTAAATTTAGCATATCAGAATTTTAAAATAGAGATTTTTCTATATTAAACTTTAAAATTATTTTCTCTTTTACGGTCTTAATAGCACCATAACTTCATTTATATAAATGAATAGAGACACCGGTAATGGGTTTTTAATTATTTTTTTTATCATTTTATGCGACAATTGAACTCACATTAGAATTCGGTTATTGTTTTTCTTTGAATGTTTCTTTTTCTTAGTAACTCGATCCACATTTAAAAACTTCAAAATTTCATGGTAAATGTTTTAATCATACTTAAAAAAAATTAGAAAACTGAATTTGATCCGTGACTGTATGTTTGCTCTAAACAAAATTACAAGTTTGCTGGTTTGTTTTCAAAAATCAAAATAAATCGAGGCATCTACGAAATACTATAAAATTTTGCAAATCCTATCTATGTATTTTTATAGATGTCTAAAATAAAATCAGCTTCAAATTCGATCTCTAGGTCAAGATTCTTGTTGTTATGTTGTTCGAGTTTTTAGCGTTTTAAAAATCTATAATCAATCATTCTCTTGTCGAAAAGTTATATAATTTTATGTGGAAAATCATATTTTAAAGTCCTAAATATAACTGCAAAAATTATAAAAAAATTCAACCTTTAAGTCGTTTTTCTTGACTTTGTATATCTACATGAAAAAATAATAAGAAAAAAATAGAAAGAGTCTTAAATTAAAAGGTTAGAATCCGTATTTTTCCGCGGTCATTTTTCCAATTTTGCATGTATTATAGGGATAATTTGAAGAGTAAACCCTTAATTTTAGCATGGCTTACATTGATGTCAAATGACATTTCGTTCAAAGGAGAAATTGATTGAGCTTGATAGCTATATTAAAAATATGGAGATTACATCTCAGATTTAATTTTTTTCAATATATTGATTACAGAGGATGTTGGATGTCAACGGATTTTATGGTTGGTAATGAAAATCTCATTGTTTTTTTTCCTTTTTCTTGCTGGCATGAAGATAACTAAAATTTCTATTCGCGTTGCAGGAAAAAATTGAAAAAGCTCTTGTCAACTTTTTTTTGTTGTTGAAGGGATTATCAACTATTGTTTGCTTCAGATTAAGCTTTACATCTAAATCAAAACAAGAAAGTGTATATTTAACAAAATAACAAAACTCAAAAGAATGATTCTAAGACCCACAGTTTACGGCATTTTACTGTCGTATCGTCTTACAGTATGTTTCATGAAAAACATAGTGTATGTAACTTTTATTGTGTGTAAGTGTGTGTGTATATACGTTGTTCAATTATTTTTATAAAGTATGCTAAGTGTTTATGGATCGGTGAAATTCCTTGAGAATTATGTTAAATTGATTTTTCTTTCAACTTGAATGAATATACAACTCGATAGTTTTTTTTAGTGTGTAAGAATGAGACACATAGGTTATTTTAAATTGTGGTTAATGAAGAAAATACCTGTCATGATAATAATTAGGCGTGATTAACTTGTCTTGGCTTTAAATATATCAGATTCAGAGCTAAACACCTTGATTCGAATCCAACAAAAGAAGTTTCCCTGCCAATTTCAATTCCGAAAAGAAAATAACAGAGATGCTCTGTATAAAGAACACCTACACTTTGATTTATATTACTTGAATGATTCACAAATTACATTATGGACTCATATTTATAGGAGATGAAAAACTAAAAAGTTACATGCAAGAATACAAGAATCAAAATAACTACATGCATTAGTCATAGTGTTTTTCATGCAAAAAGCCACTTGTATTTCACGCACTTATCCAAGTCACACATATCTATCTTGACTTGAATGAGTGCATGAGATACACTTGATTTTTTACATGAAAAACACTATGATCGATGCATACGTAATTATTTTGATTCTTGTCTTCTGTAAGTCTTTTAATTTTCCATCTCTTATAAATAAGAGTTCATAGTTGTGATCCATTAAAGTAATATATAGAAATCAAAGTGCGAATTTTTTTTAACAGAACATCTCTGCTGTTTTCTTTCCTGAAATAAGATGTAAAAGAAGTTCAAACTAATCTAACAAGAAGTTGCCCTGCCATATTCTACTTAGGAAAGAAAATAACAAAGACACTTTAAAGAACACTCACACTTTGACTTATATCACTTGAATGATTCATAAAGAACACTATAAACTCCTATTTATAGGAGATGCAAAACTAAAAGACAAATACAAGTGTTAAAATATCTACATCATTAATTCAAGTGTTACTCATGTAACAAACCAAGTGATTCTCATGCAAGAAGGTTAAGTGTTGTCTCATGGAATAAGACAAGTGTATCACATGCAATATAACTATGTATGACATGGGTTAGTGTATGATAAACACTTGGCTTTTTTGCATGAAAGCCACTATGAATAGTGTATGTCGTTTTTTTGACACTTATCATCTTGCATGTAAACATTTTAGTTGATAATATACTTTGTGAATCATTCAAGTAATAAAATCAGTGTGAGTGTTATTTACATAAAACATCTTTGTTGTTTCCTTTCCTGAAAGATAGAAGAAGTTTAGAATGTGTTATTCTATTGTTTGAATCTAACAAAGAAGTTGTTCAACTAATTTTTATCCAAGAAAGAAAATAAAGAAGACATCCTAAAAGAAAACTAAAAGGCTTACATGCCAGAATACAAGTTTAAAAAAAACTAAATGTACTAATCCAAATGTTATTCATGCAACAAACCAAATGTTTCTCATGCAACAAGGTTAAGTATTATGTCATGCAATAAAACAAATTATCACATGCAAGATAATTATGTTGAGTTGAACTTAAATCACTTTTTGGGTTTGGTCATTTATTTGGGCATGAATCATTAAATAGTTCAAAAGCAAGAAAGAAAACATCAGAGACATTATGTTTAAAGAACACTCACAATTTGACTTCTTACTTGAATGATTCACAAAAAGATAGAAGACGAGTATCAAAAGAACTACATGCATTAATAATCCAAGTGTGTGTTTCTCATGTAAGAAGGCTATGTGTCGTCTCAAGCAATAAGATAAATGTATCATATGCAAGATAGTAATGTGTGATATGAGATTGAATTAATATTTAAGCTTGGATTATTTTTTTATCATTATGGCATAAGGATCATAATCGTTTCTCAAAATAATTAGTGGATGCTATTTATATAGAGATTGAAAAAAATAGATAATGGATCCTATCAATAAATGACTTTCATTATTATTACTTATGTTATATCTTTTTTGAAACTTTTTTATTTCTATATCTCTTCGAATAGAAAAAGTTGAGAGGAGTCTCCGTGAGCTTAACTCACTTGATAAAAGATAATGCATATTATATGCAGGGGTTGGGGTTTGAACCTCGAACACTCTACTTATTCATCTTTAAAGTAAATTTCTCTGGTCATTAAAATACTTAAAAAAAAATTGAGAGGATCCTAGCTAGTGATGGTTTGTAAAAAATTAAGTTTGAAACTGTCTTTATGAACAATGACGATCACAACTTCAAAAAATAAAAGTTAGTTCTTTTTATATCTATCTGACAATATTAACTTCATAAACAACATATAATTTCTTAAAATTATTGGATAGTTGTGCATTTGAAAAATTACTTTTTAATTTATTTAACTATACTTTCAAACTTTACTAGATTCGGGCTATAGGTAGCTGAAAAAAATTTTACATCTCACTTCCATTATCATCAAGCCATTCTAGATTGTTTTGTTTGGGCAGGGGGCTATATGTGCCTTCTCAAGAGTAACTTAGGTCTGGATTCAGAAAACATAAAATTTTCTAGCCAAGATTGGTAAGTCGGTGATGTTAATTATGAATGGATCCCTCCATGACCTGATCTCTATCATCTTTTAGAAGTTGATGCTTTAAGGATTAATTATTTGAGAATATAATCGAATTTTTTTCCTTGTATTTTTCTTTCTGTTTTTTTTTTTTCATTGTACCAAAGAAAAACTATACTTATATACTTAGCCCCGTACAAAACTATATAACTTTACTAAAAAAAGAACAAAATTTATTTTATTTTGTTCACTTCTATTTATAGTTTCGTACCTTTGATATAAGTGGCACGTAGCTTTCATAATACCCACTCATATATACACATGAGAGGAGAGACAAAGTGTTTCAGGGATATCTATAATGAAAATGAAATATTTCATAAAATTAAAATTTTCTTTAGTAAAAAGAAACATTAAAATTCATGATGTTATTGAAACTAAGATTAAATATGTTTTTAGTCTTTACACGATTTTAAGAATAGTCCTTACATTTTAATCAATATTTTTAAAATCCTTATATTTTTCTCCGTTGGCGTAAATAGTCTAGGCCTACCAAGCGGTTGTAAAAGCATAAGAATTGAAAAATTTAAGCGGTAGTCTAGGCCTACCAAGCTTACCGTGGCAGCTCACAATTGTTCTATGTGCACACGTTGCAACTTTGCATGTTAATTAATCAAACTCATGTATATTACCTCTCTAGCTAATAAGAAATCCAGATTTGCAAACTCACCTGCTTCTTTATCTACGGTTCCGACACGTCATATATGAATGTTTCCAAGTCCCATAAGCCACTATATATAAGATCATATAAGAGCCATTTGCTCAAACCACTACACTATATTTTAAATTTGTGAGTTATAACACTTGCAATGGAGAGGAAAACACTAGGGTTTTTGTTCATGCTCTTCCTTCTCTTAGCCGCTGGTAGTAATTTATTATTCATTTTTTAGTTACATTTGACTAAATATATTGAAGACTTTCTCAAATTTAAGACGAGATACTATCGTAATAGTGATAAAACATGTTTTCTGATTTTTTTTTTATATAAATATGTTATTTCTTTCTCTCACCTACATATTAAGTGTATAGCCTATTTGTAATATTATTATTTTTTAAAATAATTTTTATAGTGTTTATGTTATAAAAAGATTAGTTTAAACAACTCATCATATGTTAAAAGTTGATAATTGTCAACAAATTGTATTTATATTATTTGTTTTTTCATACATTATTTAAATACGAACATTCACTTATTTCATAACAAAAAATTGTGTTATTTGAACATCTATTTATTTGACAATCTAATAAACAACCAATGTTTGACAACCTAATGAATAATTATACTGTCACAAAAATTGTTATAAAACAGTTGTACAAATATCATTTTTAAAATAAAAAAAAAATACATATCTATGTTCCCTTGTGTTCCTTTTGAAAGGATGTTGGGTTGTGTTGTGGTGTGTAATGTGGTTATTTTAATGAATGAATGAATGAATTTGACATGAAAACTTGCAGATATTGCGGTGAAGACAACAGAGGCCCGAAGGTGTGAGTCTCAGAGCCACAAGTTTAAGGGTCCATGTTCACGTGACAGCAACTGTGCATCCGTATGCACAGGTGAAGGTTTCACTGGTGGCGATTGTCGAGGCTTCCGTCGCCGCTGCTTTTGCACCAGGAATTGTTGAACAAACGCCATGCACATGCAGCATCCACCTTCTAAGTTCGAACGACTACATAAATCACAAATAAATTACTAGCACTAATTCACGATACATGTGCTACCTATCTAGTGTTATTATGATATCTTCTCGTGTAACCAATCTTATTGACATTATTATATTGAAATATATAATGACAATAAATTTAGTATATCTACCTTAAAAAAAATAATTTTAGAATATCTCCCAAAATCTATTCTCACTGATAGCATTTTTATTTGGAATAATAATTACGACATTATATCTTGCGCTCGAACATAGTTAAGGTTAGATATTGGACATACAGTTACTTGATGGTACTATACAATGCCCATCTTAAATTTAAAGCTAATTAAATATCATTGGATCCAACGAAGACAAATATTACATTAGTCCTTCTAATTCCTAAGCATAATTTAGGGGGAAAAGAGATTTTGAATTTAAAAACTTCTTTGATGTTTATTATGTTATGCAGAGGAGTCCAGAGGAGTCCTCTATTTAAAGAGCGACTTCGCAACTAAAATCTTAAATCTTTAAAATTTAAAGAAGAAGTCATACAAAACAAAAATCTCGAAGATGAACAACTGATTTAGTCAAGTTAAGCAATCTAATCTGGTGTTTATTTTGTTTATTTGGTGTATCTTCGAGGATACACTTTTGGAGAACCATTTCTATTCTATGTGCATTGTTAATTTTCAATTTGCAAAAATCTTAATACTTTGTGTTTGCAAATTTACTAACTGATGGATGCAAATTTACTGCACTCAAACAATTCTCTGCTTATGGAGATTCACCCTTGTGTGACACGTAAAAAAATTGGTCCATGAGGGACCACATTTTTCTATGGTTAGATTAAAGCTTTCCTCCCAATTAAAGCATTCCTCCCAAGTTTACCATGGTTTAACCCATTTTCTGTGTACTACTATTAAAGTACCAATGGTACATACGATTGGCTAATTAGAGTGTGCCATCTACTAATTTATTTTATTTGATACTCCTTCGGTTTTAAAATAAGTGTCGATGTAGCTAATTGCACACAAATTAAAGAATTGAATGAAATAATCATTAGACATAACATTTTTACTAAAATGCCCAAGAAAAAGACAATTAAAGTTGCATTGAAAATTGTGCGAGAGAAAAGTTTAGGTATTTATTGAGAGTAAAGTTGGGAAAAAAATTTAAAGTTGTATTCGAAATGTCAAGCGACATTCATTTTGAAACAATTTTTTTGACTAAAACGACATACATTTTGAAACGGAAAGAGTATATTTTTTAAAAGGTGTGTCACGTGACACATTTTAATTGGGCAATGGTATATACCATTATGGTACACAAGTGCTATCTCATTGGAGGAAAATCTCAATCAATAAAATCAACGTGAGCTTATATTCATATGAAACAGGGGAAAATCTCAATTTGAATAAAATTAATGTCAGCTTATATTCATATGAAATATCATAGAAACTTCATGAACAATAGATTGACCACTCTATCTATGTAGATGTTGCGATAGCGATACTATTGTCAACACAATAGAACCATCGTTGCTCCGACCGTCTCTTAATAAACTCAACAAACGAGTTTGAAGGGTAATTAAAAAGTGATAAATACAATCTCTAACACGAAAACCAGCCAAAATAAGATAAAAGACAACTTGTTGAAATTGTCGATCATGCCAACTTTTCATCAAGTTCAAAATCAACATCTTCAAACCTCATCCGTTACCATTTTAACGAAGGAGTGTACCACCAAGTTTTAGCTTTGTTGAAGATCCATTGTAGTCTCTCAAACACATACGAATTTCGACATTGTTATTGATAAAAGCTACATAAATATTGCATTGAGCAATGCTAGCAACACTCACTTTTAAACACTATATTTAATATTTAAAGAGTGAGTATTAGAGAGAGTGTTAAAAAAAAGTGTTGCTAACAGTAACACTACTTATATTGCATTTCAACCTATTTGGAGGTATGATCCATTTAACCAAATCTTCCCGTGGCCAAGCTGCAATCGTGTTTGAGTCTTGCAATCTCATCCGTTGCCATTAATCGAGGAATGTGGATGATGTTGATATGTAGTCGTAACAACTTCATCAACCTCTTTTCAAAGCTTCAAACTACAACTTTCCCACAAGCTCACATACACATGCTACACCTTATCTGAGACATTTAATTTGCAACAGTAAAGAATAAAGGGTTTATACTATTTTTGCTTCCCTATAATATTAACAAATTCCAATTTCAGTCTCTATAAAATAAAAATTTTAGATTATTTCTTTGTAATTTCATATTCTTCTACTTTTGGTCCCTTATTTAACCACATCAGCAGAATCTACATAAATTATGTCTCTGTAATTTCAGATTCCTTCGACTTTTGGTTCCTGTAATTTCAAATTCCTCCACTTTTGATCCTTAATTTCACGTGTCATGTATAAATCATAATTAATTAAGAGAAAACCATAATAAATTAATGAGGTCTATGTTTCTGATAATTAGTCTATTTAACAAACATAGAATAAAATCATAATTAATTAAGAGAAAACCATAATTAATTAATGAGGTCTATGTTTCTGATAATTATTCTATTTCTATGGGATTTTGAATAAAATCATTCTAATTGGTTTTGTTCTCACTTTTCTATTTTGCGTGTCAACTGGTGCATGAACTAGTTTGCTAAACTCTGTTTGCTCAATGATAAACTTTTCTGAAAAATTATATAAACTTTTCTGATATTTTTTAAATCTTGCTTTATGGGTTTTCTTTTGAAATTTTATTTTCTTTCCTCTTAACATCTTGGAAAGATTTGGTTCAACCATTGAAACACCATTGTGATCATGACCATTATGTGGACCAATTTTAGACTATGTTAGGGTGTCTTGATAGAGAGTTCATTGTATGCGCTCTTAGTTTTAAAAGAGAAATGTTAACGAGCGTATCTCAGACATATATTTAAATGGTAATTTTTTATAAAAATTTGTGTAATCAATTAATTAGAAATTGAAATATTTGATTTTTTTTATAAAATAATTTCTTATTTTGAAATCTTTAAAGAGTGTCCTGTTAACAAAACCCATTTTAAAACCGTGGTTGTATTGTAAGCTTTATTTATTTATTTTATTGGATTTTGAGAAACCTAAACTGTTTTAGAAACATTAATGGTTTCAATGGTTTATTTTTTTAATATTGCTTCATTGATTTCTGGTTTGTTGCTATTGTATATCACGGTTTTTTAACCAAAACATTATCGTATGGAAATCGAAAAATGAAGTGGTTGGAGATTATGTGTTCGAGATTATAGCAACTAAAAAAGACATATGTGGTCGTTGCAACGAACATAGCTAGCTCAATTGATAGAAACATCGTATATATAAGGATTGAGGTTCAAAACTTGATTCTCCGCTAAGTATTCTTCTCAGCAGCTAAGTATTCAATTAGTAAGTTACTTAAGAAAAAAAAAAAAAAGACACGACTTAAAATGCTCAAAAGTTTCAGCCTTGGGGGGTCAACTTTAGTTTTGAGAGACTTGTATGTAGTGAGCTTACCTAAATGGGGGACTCTTCTAACATTGAGAACTTTTTTACCCCAATTATGTGTGCTGCTGAGAATAAATATTAAGGAATCATATAAACTAAAAGTTACATCTTACATATAAACACATCAAACTTTTTCTTCTTCTACATTCAACCAGCTCTGGTTGTCCTCTTCAAGTTTACTTCCGATTATAGTGGTATGCAGCTTTCGCAAAACTTACTCATACACCTCATCTTCAATAGTATTTAAACTGCTTACTATGGTAAATAAATTGAAAGTGGTGGTAAAAGCAAAAGAAACATCAACAGATGGTGGTGGTTATTGTTAACTGGCAGCTCAGAAACGCATGCACACGTTGCAGCTTTGCATGTTAACCAACTTATTTAATCAAACTGCTAATACCATTTGTGAACACTCACCTGCTTCTGTATCTGCGGCTCCAACACGTCATATATGTATGTTTCCATGCAATTCAATATATATAAGAACATCATAAAAGCCAGATTTATACAATTCACTTTTCAGATTAAACCACTACACCACACACTCTATTGATTTTGGTCATGGAGAGGAAAACACTCGGCATTTTGTTCATGCTCTTCCTTCTCTTAGCCGCTGGTAGAAATTTATTATATCCTTCCTTTTGCTTAATATTTTTTATGCGTATGATCATTTGGAACTCTTAATATTATAAGCTTACTACGTTATTAACTAATGAACCTCATACATATAGACATAGTATCTTGTGTTGTGTGATATGTGGTTAACCTAATGAGTGAATGAATTTGAGATGAAAACGTACGTACATGCATGCAGATGTTGCGGTGAAGACAGCAGAGGCTCGAAGGTGTGAATCTCAGAGTCACAAGTTTAAGGGACCATGTGTGAGTGATAGCAACTGTGCATCGGTATGCAGGGGTGAAGGTTTCTTTGGTGGTGATTGTCGGGGTGTCCGGCACCGCTGCTTTTGCACCAGGGATTGTTGAATCAACGCCCAGCAAGCTTCTAATGAATCAATCAATCAACCACAAATAAATAGCTCTAACTCATGATAGATATACATGGGCTAGCTTAGCAAGTGTTATGCCACGATCATATGTATGATCTTTCATCTCGTAGTATATGTATAATCAAAATTATATAGTGCCAATACATTTGGTATATCTCCATTTCCACTAATAGAGCTTTCAAAATGTGCCATGTTGGTTCGGAATGTTTAACTTAATTGACAATGTTGATCTTATTAGATTTGACATTTTCATCCATATATTTTCTTTTAAGATAAATAATCACTATATTATCCATGATTAATCTATAATTATAGATAAAGGCAATACTATTTTTTGGTGTGGCATTTTTCTAAAATCCCAAAATGCCCTTACTTGATGACATTTATT
>Ga0099826_10000568_pt1 | contig 18559 bp, 11 predicted proteins | sample Mtrugardesep15_FD_76830 | JGI IMG/M metagenome (GOLD analysis project Ga0099826, IMG submission 76830) | Root nodule microbial communities of legume samples collected from California, USA - M. trunc garden sep15 | ecosystem: Host-associated > Plants > Roots > Nodule | place: USA: California... | reverse complement strand
GGGGGGGGGGGGGTATGGTAATATACTTTCAAACAACACAATAGCGTGTGTGTGTGTGTTAAATTGAGTTTGAGGTAAGGGTCGGCAACTTCAGCAAAAAAAATACTGGAGTGGTGTGGTTTTCACAATCCATGAGCAGCCTAGGAAAATGCTATGATGAGTTTCTTTCCAGCTACTATGTTATATTGGACAATATTTAGAATAACTCTCACAAGTTGCCCAAAAAAAATAACTTAGTTGCTAGTTGACTAGGTGCAGTAAATGGAAAATAATTCACAATAACCAAATACTATTTGCTTACAGTTCTTTGTGGTTTGTTTGAGAAACCAATAAAGAAAAAGTCCAGCTATGAACGGAAAAGATGGAAATAATCCACAAATAAGCCTTTAGGAATACCACCAAGCTAAGGTACAACAAAATCAAAGCTTGGTAGGTTTTTACTATTAATTCACATAAAAATTGGGTAACCCTTTGTGAATAAATCAATAAACTTCAAACTAGAGAATTTATTTGTCCCCCTACATTTTTTCTTGCTTATATCAAAGACTGAAAGGGAAAAAATGACAACAATATGGAGCGTGTCCACTACAGATACTGTCCTATTTTGTTTTTTTTTTCAAAATTAAACTACAATCAAGCAATCTTCATGACGGAACGATATCAAATTAACAATGACATTGAGTTTTCCTGCATGCTTCAAAGTGCAGTAGAAGCAGCTATTTGTGGGTTTGGGCATTCTGAGAGATTATGTCCTTTTTGACGACACCCGTAGCACATCCTATTCTTCCTCTTACCACTTGCAACAGAACTTGGTTGCTCAACAGTTGGTTTTTCTTCTGCACCTGGTTGCTCACCTGCAAATGATTTTTCACCGGCAACTGATTTTTCACCTGCACCTGGTTTTTCAACTGCGATTGATTTTTCACCTGCACCTGGTTTTTCAACTGCAACTGATTTTTCACCTGCACCTGGTTTAGAACCTGCAACTGGTTTGGAACCTGCAACTGGTTTTTTGTTCAAAGGAACCGCACAACTTATCCTGACAGGCCTTCCAAACAAGACACTTTGGTCCAATGCAAGTGCTTTCTTCAGTGACTGACTATCACTGAAATCAACGTGAGCATACCCTCGAAATTCTCCCGTTTCCTTGTCCATACCAAGTCGTATGGCCTTTACGTTGCAATTTGAGAAGAATTTCCTTAGTTCTTCCTCTGTTATTTCCCATGACAAACTTCCAACATATATTCTATTATATCCCTCCTTCATTTCTGGAGTAAATCGGGTTGCTTGGGTTGCTTTACATGGTTGGATTTTAAGAAAGAGTCCTCCCCTGTTAAGATTAAATGTTTTATAAGCATGACATAAAAAATGTGTAAATACAGTGAATTATAAAATATTGATAGTGTTACTAACATGTCAGCTCCATCAAGAGCCAATGCTCGTTTGGCCGCTGCTTCAGTCTGCAGGAGGAATGACACAGAAAAGTCATTAAGTTATCGAAATGCTCCATAATAAAAATCAATTTTTGAAATTGAAAGCTGTTTCTAACTCTAAGTGAGAATAAACTTGAAAACAATATATGTACTGATGGAAGTAGACTTATTATGCATTGCTAATATAGCCTACTGAAATATGGCGATCAATTCTACCGTTAAGGAAGCACAAAAAGAGTTTTCTAGATTTGACTTGAAATTGCAACATACCAAACAAAATAAAGCTAAAAATGCGTGTTTTAGCCCTCACCTTAAAATTAATTATTGCAATCCCTCTAAACTTGCCAGTGTCAGGAAAAGTCATGCAATCAATTTCAGTGATGGTGCCACAGCCTTCAAAATAACTTCGAATGTCATCCTCACTTGAATAGTAGGGAATTCCTCCCACATAAACTTTAGTAGCAACATTGCCATTTTCTTGACTGCATGAACATTACAGAACAGATAATCAGTTAAAAAACTGGGACAGAAATCTCATTGTATGTCAAATAACAACAACAATAATAACAACAATCAAGCCTTATGCCACTAAGTGGGGTCGGCTACATGGATCAAAGTCGCTGCCATAATGTTCTATCATATATCATATCCGTATCCAACTTATTAATCTCTAGATCCCTAATAGTTTCTCTTATAGTGGTCTTCCTCTGCCTCTAGTGATTTGATTACTCCATCTAATCTACTCTACTTAATACAGAATCTACAAAGTCTTTTCTCTACACGCCCAAACCACCTAAGCCGGGTTTCTATCATCTTTTCGATGATAGGTGCTACCACAACTTTCTTTAATATTGTCATTTCTAATTATGTGTCTACCATATCTAGTCTTAGTACACATCCAACGCAACATCCTCATTTCTAATTCTATCATAGTATATCAAACAAGTAAATAAATAAAAACAAAAAAGCAACATTATTTCAGCTCACAAACACTATACTATATTTATTTCCTTCACACAATCAATATTCAATTTTCTTCTGTGAAAACAAAGTACATGTTTGGTTCCACTTTTCAAGTATAATTGATTTTGTCTCCAGAATTAATTCTAACCTATAGCTAAAATTTGTAGTTTTTGCCTCAACAATTGTATTTTAGAGCCAAATTTATTATTCAACCTTCACCCAACCTTTATATGAATGTATTCAATCATAAATCACAGTAAACCAAAACACACGAAATACATAAATCCAATCACTACATTGTTTGAGACAATAGTCAACTGAAAAAATAACAATCATAATTAATAGCCTTCATAAGAAAGAAAAAAAACAATAATAGATAAAATCACCTTGTAGTGGTATTAGTGTTAGCCAATCCTGTAGATTGTGGCATTTCCTCTTGATGATTAGAATCATTCTCCTCTGCAATTTTGGCCTTACCATTTTCCTCTGCAGTTTTGTTCTTCTTTCTCTTCTTCTTCAATTGATTCTTCTTCTTTTGCTTCTCCTTTTTCATTGATTTTTTTGCATCTTTAACAACAACAGCCCCATTAGCAACACCATCATCATTCTTCTTCACAACCACATTAGCCACATCATCATTACTCTTCTTCACAACCCCATTAGCCACACCATCTTCATTCTTCTTCTTCTTCTTTTGCTTCTCCTTCTTTTCAATTGATTCATCTTCTTTCTCTTCTACCTTCATTTTCCTCTTTTTGTTCTTCTTCTTTCCCAAACCATCATTCCCAATTTCCTCGTTTTTGGTTCCTTCATCTTCATTGGATTGAGTTTGTTGCAAAGGTCGAAGCTTTCGGAGTTTTTCTCGCTTAGACAAAATGGGTTTGTTGGTGGAAGAGTTAATAAGCAGTTTAACAGAGTTTGAAGATGAAGAAGAAGGTGGATTAGATTCAGCGTTAATCTCGTTTAGGGTTAATTCAGCTCTAAGCTTCTGTTTAAGCTTTTTGTTTGATAGAACCATTCTCAATCTCACGCAGCCAATTTCAACACTGGGTTTTTGGTTCTACTTCAATTAATTTTTAGGGTTTCGATTCTTTGGGGAAAAAACAATGCAAAACGACGCCGCCGCGTGAAGCTTTTGTTTTTGTTTGCCTGTGTGTGTATGTATGTAACTAAGAACTGTGAAGAGAGGGAGGAGACGGTGTTTTGGGCCTTGGGTCAAAACAAGTAGGGAAGTTTTTGGGCCTTCCAGAAACCCATTAGATAGGCCGTTACTTTTCCCGCCTATAGTTTCTCGCGCACCATATTCGGATTTTAAAATCCGAAATGTTTCAATATGTTTTTGAAGATTTTTATGGGGTGTTTATGCCGTTCGAATTCTATAATTCGAACTGCATAAAACACGCGAGAAACTGATAGGGTGGAAAAACATACAGTCCATTAGATATGATAGCTTCTTTTTTACTTTTTCTCAATCCACCCTCTATATGTTCGCATTGGAGGCCTCCATACGTTGGATATGAAAAAAAAAATCTTCGAAGAAATAAAACTAACTAACTGCAATTGACATTAGGATTTGAACCCCGAACCTTACGTATATATTATGCATTATTAACTAAAGCCCTTAGAACCCAAATTTTATTTTACTAAGAGGCAAATCATTTTATTAATATGTATAGAGATTGCAATGACGTCCCTTGCTTTAAAACCCAAATTTTATTTTACTTTTTTAACTAGTATATATGCATATATTACTAATAGTAACGAGATAGCAACAACTTGTTTAGGCTTGATGTTTCCATGTAAATGTTGATTTAGTGATTTACACATATAGCAACAGTTTTTTTTTTTTTTTTATATAGTTAATCCTTTTATATAAGTAAAAAAAGATATACTGATTGACATATGTAAAAAAAATTGATTCTTTTCTTAACGCATATATAACTTATAGTATAATGTTTACAATTCCTGTAAATGTTGCTTTTCAAGAACATAGTTTTTTGAAATTAAAATTAATAAAATTTTATCTAACATCAAGAATATCTCAATAAAAATAAATGGGTTAAATATGTTTTTGGTCCCTATAAATATATCAACTTTTCGTTTTGGTCCCTCTCAAATTTTCCTTCAACTTTTAGTCTCTATAAAATTTTCAATCACTACTTTTGGTCCCTATTTTTAACTCAAACATTGTATTTTTTATTGAAAATGTGCAAAAAGGTGTAGAATAATGTAAAAGTCTCTCCCCAAAAAAATTAGAATTTTTTAGCAAAACATAAATTAAATATGAATTTTTAACCCTAAAAAATATAAAAATTCATATTTAATTCATGGTTTGTTAAAAAAAATTAAATTTTTTTGGGAGAGATTCTTATAATAATGCAAATTTTTCTGCAAATTTTTATTCAAAAATATTAATTTTACATATGAGTTTACTTTAAAGGGGAGACCAAAAGTGAAGATGGAAAATTTTGTTGGGACTAAAAGTCAAAGGAATTTTTTAGAAGAACTAAAACGAAAAATTGACATATTTATAAGGACCAAAAACATATTTAACCAAAAATAAATTAATTGATTAGTTATATTATCTATTGAAAAGGAAATGTTAAATGATCAACTATGATAATTTAATAAAGGATTTAGCATCTCAAAAGGTCGAAAGATAAAATTTACATAAGATATTTTTTTTTAAAAAAAAGATATTAATTTTGCTGTAAAAAAAGATCATTAATTTTAAAAGTATCCACTCATGTGCTTTATAAAGAGATGCGAAAAGGTTACAAGAATTTAACTTCAACAAACTCTCTAAGATCAAACATAATTTCTACCTATTTTCCAATATCTTCTCATAAACAAGAGACTCAATGATTTCACTCACCCAATATGTTTACATTGACTCCACTCATGAGTCATGTGGTTCCAACGCTGTGAACCTCTCCTCTAAAGGCACCAAACATTTCTCAAGAGCCCCCTCTTTTGGTTCTTCAAGTTTCAAGTTTCAAAACATGAACAAATTTAGTTTAACTTCAAAATGTATATTCAACTTAACTTTTTGTTTTTGATGGAATATATTTGGTTTCCTGGTAAAAATCAGTTTCCAAAATCAATTCATTCAAAGTCTTAAACGATGATCATATTGTCGAACGATATTTAAAAAGAAATGATTGACCAACTATGTGTTTGGGTGAATATGTTGGTTAGGTTTAGCGGTTGTTGTATTTGGATGGTGCAACAATGTAGCTGCAGCAATTGCTGAACTATCTAGTAGTTGTAGAGGATTTAATTTGGTGTTATAAATACATGGCTAGATACTATGAAAATGATTAACCTTAACAAGTTCCACTGTTTGCAATGATAGTAAATATTTGAGCAAAATATGAAATTAGACCGGACACTAATGATTGGCAAAATATCGAAATAGGTTTACTTTTACTGCTAGCATACGGAGGAAAACGAAGTTTATAATAATGCAACCACTATATCTATTCTAGTACATAATTTCACTCAACTTCATGGCTGTATACATTTTAGAAAATCAAGCAGTGATTGTTCTTGGAGATGGCCTTCTAAATGTTAGCAAAAAAATCATCATCAACCAAATTACAATTCTTTAACATATGTCATGAAAAAGAAAAAGAAAACTTAGGGAAAAATAAAGATTGCAATGCTGTGATGAAGATAACCTTTCAAATAATTGTTTTATCACATTCAAAATACTAGAAAACATGGCATCCATGATCCAATAAAGGTTTCCACTTGTCGTCATGAGGAAAAAAATGAGAGGGAGCCATAATCTTTCTCAATGATGGCCTTGAAATTACCATCATCATCCAGAAATTAACATCAGCACACACATTATGACAATCCCACAAATTTATCACTCTCAGTCGTTTACAGTTTTCTACTACGTGTCGTACTCCTTTCTCTGTGATACGATCACACAGTTCCAAGTCCAATTGTAGTAGCCCACAACAACTCTTTGAGATTACATACGATGTTTCATCATCAATTTTTGTCTTCGACAAGTTCAACACCTCCAATTTGGGAACTTGAAAGTTCATTGAAAGTAGATTCAGTGTTGAAAAAGATCTCAAGTTCAAATGAGTAATTTTACAACATCTTAAAACTTCAACAATACCTTCGAATATGCGATGGCAATGGCAATCTTTCAGGTCAAGCACCTGCAAGTTTGGGAAAAGAGAAGCCAATATTTTGATGCATTCATTCTTCAGCCATGGATTGTGAGCCAAATAGAGAGACTTCACTTGAGGGTATACAACAAAGTCCATCAAAGAATTATAATTCTTTTCCGGAATATTTCCAATACCAGTGTATTTCATTCTGATCTCGCTGAGGAAAGGACATTTCTTAACCAGTGACAGCAAGGTTAATTCAGTGATATCCCTACAATGGCTAAGGTTTATGGACACCAAATTACCAAGAACCAAAGACAGTCCAGCAAGATATTGATCATCCAAAAAGAACGAATATTGAAGATCCAAATGTTGTAAAAACCGACATTTCGATAACAAACAAAAGATTCCAGCATAACTATAACCCATACAATTTTTGAGTGAAAGCCTCTTCAAAGGAAGACCTTGCTGTGCAAGAGATGAGAGCAAATGATCTGATATATGTGAAGACGACAAATCAAGACAAGTCAAACCTTTCAAATTCCTTAGAGAGTTAACCATCTTCGAATTAATGTACATCCTTCGAATTTCCCCTATCTTACAGAAAGAAATGGAGAAAGACTTCAAATTTGGTCTCTCGCGGATGGCAGAAGCAATGCCAACACTGGTTAAGTGATTGCAATGAAACATGATTATCTCTTCAAGAAACTCACAGTTCTTACAAATATGGAAGAGCGACGAGTCGTCAAGTTGGTAATCACCTGATAGATTAAAAGGAAATTAGAAAAATTAATTTTAATGATTTTCTTTTGGAATGGTTTAATGAATTTTTTTTTTGTAAAATTGATTATAGCTAAATATGAGTTGAAAGTGAAACCAAACATACATTAACAAAATAACAATAGACAACTAATCAACAACTAAGGTAGCTTACTTAAAAAAGTTGTAATTACCTGAGAGATTAACCTTGCGGAGTTTGGGAAGTGCCAATGGCAATATATCTGTATTGCTTTCAATTTCTTCAGGGAAGCTAATGTCAAGTTCCTCAAGGAAAGGAAAACATTCAGCAATGATGATAGGGTCAGTTCCACGGATAGAAAACATGTTAGAACAAGTGAGAGAAGTCAAAGATTTCATAGTCGCGGCTAAACTTTTAAACCCGTCTTCAGGGATGGTGTGGTGATTAGAGATATCAAGCGATTTGAGGTGCATAGGGGAAAAAGATATTTGGCGGAGAAGCGTGTCAAGGTCACCGTAGAAGCACGTTAGGTCGAGGGATGTGAGGTTGGTAAACCTTTGAAAAATGCCGGGAAGGAAAGGGACTGTTGGATCAAATATTGCTAGAGATAATCGACAGCGGTTGGTGATAGAAAGGAAGCCCTTTGAGACGACGGAAAGAGACTCCAAACTGCGGTGGTTGAGAAATTTGATGACATGTTCCCAGCAATCTTCTGGTAAATATAAATATGCTGCCATACTTTTTCTTTTCTTTGACAAAGCTTTCAGTTTCTTTTCTTCTACTATTGTGAATTTGAAATTGGCGAGAATGGTTATACTCTAAAACCCTAACACCCTTTGGTATATATAGAAGAGAAAACAAATAAAATCCGACTAAATAAAATCTTTTTGTTTGTTATGAAAATAAGATAGCAAAATAAAAACTAACCTAATCTAAAAAGAAAACAAACCTACCCTAAATAAAACAAAAATAAAAACGAGCATAATCTAGAAACTAATCAAAATAAAATACAGACAAATAAACTAAATATTTACAAAATAAATAAAGTGAATTGGTTGTTGAAATATAAAAAATCTCCAACAACTAAAAACTTTAAATCCTTCTATCTTTGTTGAAATTAACTAAGTTTCTATTTTATTTTTTTTAAGGAATTAACTAAGTTTCTATTTAGAAGTGGTTCTTTGTCTAATGGAGAATAATAAGTTTGGTTACGGCTTATGTTTGAGAGATGAAAGAGGCCAAATAATTCAAGCATGCACACCAAGAACATAGTTACTATTTTTTTTATAGCTAATCCTTTTTTCGAAGTAAAAAATAAATATATTGATTGACATATGTAAGAAGAATTGATTCTTTTCTAAATGCATATATAACTTATAGAATAATGTTAACGATTCTTGTAAATATTGCTTTTAAGGAACATAGTTTTTCGAAATTAAAATTGATAAATTTTTATCTATGATCTACAATGTCTCAAAAAAAGTAAATTAATTGATTAGCTATATTATCTGTTGAAAAAGAAATGTTAAATGATCAATTATGATAATTTAATAAAGGATTTTGCATCTTAAAAGGCCGAAAGATAAAATTTACATAAGATATTTTTTTAAATGGCCCCTATTTGCATGGACTAAACACATATAAAAGTTTTTTTTTTTTTTTGCAAAAAATTCATTCATGAATAAAGTTCTTAAAAAAATATTCTCAATAGAATTAATCAAATCGAGTAAAAAAATTACCAAATAAAATAATAAATTTGGTACCCTTAAAAAATGGTGCCTTAGGCAGCCCCGCCCATCTCCCTCACGCTCAAAGGCCACCCGTGGTACTACATGGTGGAACTTACAAAAGGTTATTTAACCTATGTCGTGATTTTCTATATTGTAAGTTTTTCGTTAAATTTGAATGATCATAATATTTCTATCAATAATTAGTTACTAAGATTAATGCAAAGTACATTAGAAGAGGATGCAGTATTCCATAGTTACAATCTTATATATAAGTATCATTAATGGGAACTATGTTGAGGTTGATGATTATAAAGGTTGAGCTCAAAGAAAATGCAAAAGAAACTGACAAAATGTACCTTTTACACTTCCATGCTTTGGAACACATAAACAAGCATAAAAAAAGATGCACACAGCTTGCAACTATTTTTATCACATGAATGCTAGCTCCACAAACAAGATACTTAATGGTCAAAGATATATGTCATAATGAGTTTCCTCTACTTCTAATCAATCAAATAATAATCACCATAACCAGAATGTGTGATATTGTTCTTGGAGATTACCTTGAAAATGTTAGCAAAAAATAATAATCAACCAAACTACAATTCTTTAATATATGTCATGAAAAAGAAAACATGGGAAAAATAAAGATTGAAATGTTGTGATGAAGATAACATTTCAAATAATTGTTTTATCACTTATAGAATACTTGGAAACAAGGCATCCATGGTTCAGTAAAGGTTTCCACTTGTCGTCACTCGGACAAAAATGAGAGGGAGCCGTAATATGTCTCAATGATGGCCTTGAAATTACCATCATCATCCAGAAATTAACATCGGCACACACATTATGACAACCCCACATATTTATCTCTCTCAGTCGTGTGCAGTTTTCTACTGCGTGCCTCACTCCTTTCTCTGTGATACGATCACAACGTTCCAAGTCCAATTGTAGTAGCCCACAACAACTCTTTGAGATCACATACAATGTTTCATCATCAATTTTTGTCTCTGACAAGTTCAACACCTCCAATTTGGGAACTTGAAAGTTCATTGAAAATAGATTCTGTGCTGAACAAGATCTCAAGTTCAAATGAGTAATTTTACAACATCTTAAAACTTCAACAATACCTTCGAATATGCGATGGTAATGGCTATCTCTCAGGTCAAGCACCTGCAAGTTTGGGAAAAGAGAGGCCAACATTTTGACGCATTCATTCTTCAAGCATGGATTGCGAGCCAAATGGAGAGACTTCACTTGAGGGTATACAACAAAGTCCATCAAACAATTACAATTCTTATCACAAAACCTTCCAATATCACTGCATTCCATTTTTATCTCGCTGAGGAAAGGACAATTCCTAACTAGTGACATCAAGGTTAATTCAGTGATATTACAATAGCTAAGGTTTATAGACACCAAATCACCAAGAACCGTAGACAACCCAACAACATATTGATCATTCAAATAGATCGAATATTGAAGATCCAAATGTTGTAAAAATTGACATTTTGATAACAAACAAAAGATTCCAGCATAACTATAATCCATAGAATTTTTTAGTGAAAGTCTTTTCAAAGGAAGACCTTGTTCTGCAAGAGATGAGAGCAAATAATCTGATATACGCGCAGACGACAAATCAAGACAAGTCAAACCTTTCAAGTTCCTTAGAGAGCTAATCAACTTCGAACTAACGTACATCCTTCCATCTTCCCGCATCTTAGAGAAAGAAATGGAGAAAGACTTCAAATTTGGTCTCTCGCGGATGGCAGAAGCAATGCCAACATTGGTTAAGGAATTGCAATCGCAATCAAACAAGATTATATCTTCAAGAAACTCACAGTTCTTACAAATATGGAAGAGCAACGAGTCGTCAATATAGTAATCACCTGATAGATTAAAAGAAAATTAGAAAAATGAATTTTAATGATTTTCTTTTGGAAAGGTTTAATGAATTTTTTATTTTTTTTTGTAAAATTGATTCTAGCTAAATATGAGTTGAATATAAAGTAATTTATGTTTGAATCCAATATGTTCAACAAAAATTTAGAAGGTAAAAAATCATTTGTAAATGCAATTAAACAAAACATACATTAACAATACAAAACAAAGTTTCAAGCAAGTTTCCTTTATACAAAACATATTTTAACAAAATAACAACATGCAACTAACATCTAAGGTAGCTTACTTAAAAAAGTTGTAATTACCTGAGAGATTAACGTTACGGAGTTTGGGAAGTGCCAATGGCAATATATTTGTATTGCTTTCAATTATTTTAGGGTAGCTAATGTCAAGTTCTTCTAGGAAAGGAAAACATTCAGCAATGTTGGTAAGGTCAGTTTTACCGACCGAAAGCATGTTAGAACAAATGAGAGAGGTCACAGTTTTCATCTTTGCAGCTAAACTTTGAAACCCATCTTTAGGGATGGTGTGATAGGAGACATTAAGAGATTTGAGGTGCACAGTGGAAAAAGATATTTGGCGGAGGAATGTGTCAAGGTCACCGTGGAAGCACGTTAGGTCGAGGGATGTGAGGTTGGTAAATCTGTGGAAAAAGCCACGGAGGAAAGGGATGGTTGGATCACATATTTTGATAGATGATCGACAACGGTTGGTGATGAAAAGGAGGTTTTTGGAGACGACGGAAAGAGACTCCAAACTGTGGTGGTTGAGAAATTTGATGACATGTTCCCAACAATCTTCTGGTAAGTATAATTCCGATGCCATTGTTTTTCTTTTCTTTGACAAACCTTTCATCGTCTTTTCTTTTACTGACTAGTTTTATTGTGATTTTGAAATCGGTGATGTATGGTTATACTCTAATACCCTAATACCCATTGGTGTATATATATAGAAGAGAAAACAAATAAAATCAGACTAAATAAAATCTAAACTAAATATACTCCTAGAAAATATAAACTAAATCTTTTTGTTTGTTATGAAAATAAGATAACAAAATAAAAACTAACCTAGTCTAAAAAGAAAACAAATCTACCCAAAAAAAACAAAAATAAAAACTAGCATAATCTAAAAACTAATCAAAATAAAATAAAGGCAAATAAAATAAATATTTACAAAATAAATAAAGCGGATTGGTTGTTGAAATATCAACAATCCCCGACAACGACGTCAAAAACTTTGAATCCCTCCATGTTGGAGTTAACTCAAATTTCTGTTAGAAGTGGTTTTTTGTCCAACAGAAAATAAGTTTCGTTACGGCCTATGTTTGAGAGATGAAAGAGGCCAAATGATTCAAGCATGCACACCATGGATGGCAGGAGGAAGCCCAACAACAGAAGCATAAGCTTATGAACTATGGCAAGCACTGCAGTGGCTATAATTCTGGAACAATCATCATATTCAGATCGAAATAGATTGTATGCAGGTTGTGGAAGCTGTTCATTACAACCCTGCAGCAGGAAGTATGATCAATAAGTTTAAGGAGTTGTTGTTAATTAACACCAACTTTCGGGTAAGTTTTGTAAGGCGACAAGTCCATCGAGTAGCTCGTTAATTAGGGAGGGCATCTCAATCCTATGCTAGTCCCTGTATTTTTTATTATATGTCACCTTGTATTGAAACTATCATTTTAAAAGGAGATAACAAAATTATACCTTCGGTAAAAAAAATCATTAAGATGTTTTGTCAAAAAAAAAAAATCATAACATTCGGTAAAAAAATAACAAAATTATACAACGGATATCTTGCAGATAATCAATGATTAACTATTGTCCATTCATACAGTTATAAAGAAAGACAATTGGACATGCTTTCCCTAGAATACTTCAAAAAAAATGAAAAGAAAGAAATAAAACAAGATCTACAAAGGATAAGTGACATCTTTTTTTTGTAGCACGAGGCCAGCAGGCTTAAGAATTAGCTTTATTTAATAACAGGGTTGTGTCTATTGGAAATGGCTAAACTCCCGCAATGTGACGAATCTAGATTTGAATTTCGGCGCATCTCAAATATGATTAGGTACAAGGAATTTAAGGAAAAAAATCATTGCATAATTGCTACATCCAAATTGCTCCCACTCGATGTCTCTATCTTCGGAGGCTTTCCCTTGACTAGCTGAATTAATTTTTTTGCCACTGAAATTTCAGCCATTGGATTTGTGAAACCCTTGAACTTTACCAATTTTAGTTGCTCCAATTCTGTATATTTAGTTGCTTGAATTAAGCCTAAATTTGACTGCGGAGCAGAATAACTATTACGATCAATCTGCATCCAATTAAGAATGATAAAACTGTCAAAAACATCAAAATGATATGTAGCAAAATAAAGCATCAATTACTGTTAGGTCTTGCTTGCATAAACAAAGTAGTCAAGTGTTTATATCGTAAATGCTCGTTATACAAGTGCTTTTATATATGATATTTCTATAACCAAGAGTTTATGAAAATAAATTGAAAACAACTTATGAACATGTCAAAAGTTTTTCCAAACAAGTTATTTGTCAAAAAAAAGTTTTTCTGAACAGTCCCACCAAATTTGTGCAAGTAGATAAGCTCAAACAAGTTAACTCAAACAGTCCTACCATTATAAAAAGTTGCTCCAAGGCAGGGCATAATTTCAAGAAGGAGACTAAGGCATTGATGCTGTTTTCATTCTCATGGTTGTCAATCCACCATAACTCTCTCAATTTATAGAATATAAAACTTCCACTTGAAGGAGAAATTGATGGCCATATTAGTGTCTGCAAGAATTTGGAGTTAAATTATGCATAGGAAAAAAATTACAACAATGAGCAATGAAGCACTGATACGTTGACATTTATAATAAATTGCAAAAATAAAATAATTAAATGTAACCATGCGTGTCCGTGTTGGACACTGACACATGTCCGACACCAAGCACACATTCAATTTGAAGTGTCAGTGTTAGATAGACAATATGCGACATATATGTATGATACCAGCAACAGTATAAGATGGGAAATTATTGAGAGCATACCTCAAAAGTCCATTCACATAAAGTAAGAAATTCAGAATTCTTTATGGTTAATAGTATTTCATCAAAATCTTGAGCACTCAAATCCTTGCAGCTTAGGCCTTTTCTGAAATCTAGGATGGCATGGGACAAGTTGAAATGAGATTCTGGCCATATCCTAGGAAGAAGTCCGCGATATCGAAATGATTTCAGTTTAGAAGTTTTGAGATGAAGAGACTTCAACTGCAAGCAATCTAAGATTGTTAACTTGTGAAGCTTTGATTCAGATTCGATGAACAAAGATTGCAATCCACAACAATCGGTGATTGTTAAATCCTCAAGATGATCTAAATTCGAAACGATTGAAGAAGCTACCTCACTTGTCAAATAGCTTAATGATTTCAAATAGAGACTTTTGACTAGGAAAACAGAATGGTAGGTGAAGTGTTGCTTATTGAGCTTGAACTGCAGTTCGTATTTTCTTTCAATTTTTCTCTTCCTACAAGAGAAATCAAGAAGAAGCTTATTATCAGTTGCAATAGCTGCAAAGAGTGCATTTTCATCAGCAAAGTGAAATTGAAGTTTGCGCGGTCGCTTTAATGGATCTAACTCATCAAAATTGGCTAGAAATTCAGCAACAACACCAGTGATATCTTCCATAGTTCCATGTTTAACAAGAATTTGGTTCCATAAGTCTCTCCACCTAGTAGATATGAGGCTGGTTTCAAGTGCATATTCATTTGGTAGAAAAGATACTATGCAGCCTAGAATTTCATCTGGCAAATATCTAAACAGATTTTGAACACTCTCTTCCATGGAAACTTTAATGTTTCAAATTTGTATTAGGATATTAAGAGAAAGGATATGAAGACTCAAAATTAATGTTGGTATACTTTATGTTATGAACCTTGTGGATGTTATTTATCCAAATATTCAACCTTCCAGTCTATATCTACCGGTCGTGGTCTATTCTTCCTGTTGAGTTCAATTCTATAGTATGGTCTTTTTTTTTTATTAAGATATACTTTATATAATCATTTTTTTATTACAATGAACCAACTCTATTTAACTTTATTTGTTATATAGGATACCTCAATATAATATATTTGATTACTGATTACTATAAGCTATAGATTATAATTCAATGTATGATAATTGATGAGACTGAGTTTATTTGGGCAAGATATTACAGTGACCTGTGTTTTTTTATATTTGTTTAGTTTAATGGTATGTTCAAAGTGGGACGGCCAAAAATGAAGAAAAAAAATTGAGCAAGAAATGAAAAAAAAATATAATATATAAATATAAAAATGATTTTGTTTTCTTTCAATTAACATATATCTGTAACCAAAAAAATAAATAAACATATATCTATGAAAAAAATATTATCAGGATAAGTTTGGATATTAATGCCATTTGAAACATGTATATCAATCAACATATGTCATTCACAATGACTTTAACCAAATAAAATAATAACAGTCATGTTCAAAATGAGACCAATACCAGTGAAGGTGACTTTTAAATAAGTGATTTGTAAACTTGACCAGTTCACAAAATCTATTATCATACATTTAAGATTTGTCAAGAAAGATGTTTCAACCGTAGTGGTACTCTTAATATTAACCTAAAGTGACGTAAACATATCAAATATATAAGTATATATATTTGTCTTATGCTAATTCCTACATCATATGGAAAAAAATTAGTATTAAAAAACTACCGACAAAAGCAGATATTTGTCTAGCTTGCTGATGGAGATAATGGATTCAAGCACAAGTGCTCCTATTGGAATTGATTTCTTAGAGTGAATTTCATATCAATCTTTTGATGGTTTTATTTTTAGGGGCCAAATCAAATCAAGTCAAGAAAAATGACATTTGTGACCAAAGTAATGACTTTTATGTTTCAATTTTTGGGGCGAATGACTTCCTTGTTAGCTCTTTAATATAAATTTTATTTATTTTTTTATTAATTGGATAGCATTATATTTATAGTAAGTCTTTTAAAATAATCGAAATAAATCTAAATAAAAATCTGCACAAATTTTGTACAACGGAATCCGATGGCTTGTTTTTCTTGTTGGTCTTTTTGAGTAATATTCATCATTTCCTCTTGGATTTTTGTTTTTGGTGGAAGATGATCCTCTTGACTTGGTCATGAAGAAACCTCACAAGTCGGACTAGTTTAGCATTAATTAATCAACTTGTGCCATATGGTCAAGTCACAGTGCATTACACATGTGGTATCATGAAAACATGCCTCCAAAATGCATGTTCAATCCTACAATTTATTTTCAATCATTATTAAATTTAGATTAGATTAGACAAGAATGTACAAATATTCTTTTTTTTTTCTTCTTATTTAATTAGAAGTATGGGAAGAAAGAAACTACATGGCTCTTTTGTCTATAATTTTTTTTATTGGTAAATATTATACCTTTTCTTTTCTTTCTTGCACATAAAAATACTATCAGTAACCAACAATTTGTCTATTTTGTATGAGATAATGAGACCAACACATACACACATGCTTGTGTGGCAGCCAATTTGGATAGTCATTTTGGCACTATAATGTAATGAAAAAAATATTGGCAATCACTTGTAGGCAATAAAAATATTGAATACTTAAAGAAAATTAAAAGGGGAAAAAATAATCTTAATTCTGCTGTAGAATAAATCACAAAAGCTACATTGACTGAATTATTCATTCCTCAATATGTAGTGGACCAAACTAAAAAAGGCAACCCGGTACACTAAAGCTCCCGCATACGTAGTGTTCGGGAATCCACTATTTATTGTATTGTACGCAGACTTACCCTGTTTTCACACAAGAGAATATTTTCAGGACTTGAACCCATGATCTTTCAGTCACATGACAACAACTTTATCGGTTACACCAAGGTTACCCTCAGTGGACCAAACTACATCCAATAAAATAATAAAAATTCTAGAAGTCACTATTTGATAGGGGTTCATGAGCATCATCACCAATAAAGATATTATCATAGAGAATGGCAGCAGTAGCTGAACCAATAAATGGGCCAACCCAATAGACCCAATGATGAGTCCATGTCCCACTAACCACAGCAGGTCCAAAAGACACAGCTGGGTTCATTGATGCACCATCGAAAACACCACCAACCAAGATATTTGCACCCACAACACAACCAATTGCTAATGGTGCTACAACACCAACATTCCCTCTCTTTGGGTCTATTGCTGTTGCGTAAACTGTATATACCAATCCAAATGTCATCACAATCTCAAAAACTAATGCATTCCACACAGACACACCAGAGGATAAAGCAAAAGCTGATGTTTCCTGCACATGTATAAAATGTAAACAAAATTTTATTCAAAATCAATCATTGAATAAGTGTGAATAATCTATGTAACAGTGACATCTCATATTGAAGTTGTGTTCAATGTCTTTTAGGTGTCAACGTCCGACATTGATACATGTGTTTACATTCAATCACTTCTATTTTTTTCAATTTTTATCGGTGTTAGCATCAATATAGAAATGAAGGGATTAAAATCGTACGTCATTTAAAATAGAGGCTCAGAAGTGCACTTGAGCCTATATTTTAAATTAGGTGAAGAATGTATATGAAGATTTTATTTAGTTACCATTCCACCAGTGCAGGATTTGAGAAGAATGCAAGCAACAACCGCGCCAAGTAACTGTGCAATCCAATACAAAATACTTCTCAAGAAGGTAATGTTTCCTCCAATGAAAGCACCAAATGTGACTGCAGGGTTCACATGACCACCAGAAATATTTGCACCAACAGAAACAGCCACAAATAACCCAAATGCATGAGATAATGATGCAACTATGAGACCTTCAGGAGTGGCAGCTCCATTGTTTGTAAGTTTATCTGTCACAATAGCCAACAATTTTCAACAATGCTAAGCATTGAAAAATAATAAGAAAAAAAATCTAACTGCAATTTTATCTTCTAATGTCACAAAATAAGTATCTAAAACATTTTTTGATGTGACAGAAATTATAGAAGGGCTTACAATAAACTAGTTAATAATTCGTTTTCAACGCTCTATCTTTTTATTGAGTGATATTATCGTACATCTCGCCACTTCATCTAAGATCTATTTCTAAAATGGTGAGACCTACTCAAATATCAATCAATGATGGAACGAGTATAAAAAATGTATATGTAATATGTAATACTCTTCAAGAAGTTATCTAGATTACTCACTATAGGCCATGCCAGAGCCTTGGCCAGCAAAAACAAAAATGAGCATAGAGAAGAACTCTGCAAAGGCTGCTCTAATTGCAGCAGGATTGCTAGCCTCTCTAGGAGACCCAATTGCTATTCTGTAGATTGCCATTAATTAATTAAATTAACTCTGCAATCAACCTTAACATTCAGAAACACAAGATGTGTGTTCTTGTTAATTTTATTAATTTTTCTAGTGGAAATAAAGTGTGAGAGCTAATCATTTGGTGTTTAAACAACAAAGGTAAGTATTAACGGCTAAAGAAACGGTCTAATTCAATTGTTTACGGGTAAGACTGTGTAGAATCAGTTTATGCAGCCTAAGAGTTTGTCACAAGATTACTATTTCTGGCTCTTGTTTTGTGGCTGTGATGTAACTGCATGGTAAG
>Ga0099826_10000567_pt1 | contig 18566 bp, 5 predicted proteins | sample Mtrugardesep15_FD_76830 | JGI IMG/M metagenome (GOLD analysis project Ga0099826, IMG submission 76830) | Root nodule microbial communities of legume samples collected from California, USA - M. trunc garden sep15 | ecosystem: Host-associated > Plants > Roots > Nodule | place: USA: California... | reverse complement strand
CTTATCCTTATTTATTAATTTTGTTAAGTCTTAACCTAATTTTTTCCCTCCACTAATTCCTTATTAGATTTGCAACAACTCACCCCTAAAATTTTGGTTCTAAATAATGTTAATCCTCAACCCTAAAATTTTGTCTCTAAATTTGCATCATTAAATTATAATCCCTTATTCCTTAAAAAAAGTTTCATTCCTATCATGTTGTGTCATCGTTTGTATAAATATGTTGTTTATGTCACTTATCCTTATTTATTAATTTTGTTAGGTCTGCAGCAACTAAACCTAATAATTTCCCTCTAAAATGCTACATTAACTTAGCAACAATTTAACCTAATAAATTCCATCTAAAATGTTGTTGAATGCATATTAAGTTAATTTTAATCATAATATTATATATTTATTAAGTTTGTTTGTGATTTTTAGTTGTCAAAAGTCTAGTATGATATTATTTATCTTTGTATATTAGTAGGAAAATATGACAAAGTAAATTACGTCAAAATTACACATTTTCAAATAAGTCATCTATTACGGAACTGAGAGAGTATATAATATATACGTATATCAAAATTCAAACACTATACATTTCAGTTATTCAATTTAAAAGAGATTGGATTGAACGTTGAAAAATTAAAAGATAAATTAGTCTTGACTTTAAAATAAAGGATCTTGTTAACGAATGCATTCGAGGCACTCTTTAAGCATACTAAATTAAGTAATTATTCTTTCAAGATTTAAAAGTTTTCGATTTCCAATATACTGATACACAAACTTTTATAAAATATTACTATTTAACCCCACTTAACATTTACCTTTCACTAAAATAAAATAATGATAATTTGGGAAACATGTGTCAACATGTAGGACCCAACCGGCGTGCAGGCGTGCGACGATTTTCAGACGTCTCACTCGTTGGTTGTAGGCTGTCAAGTGTCAACAGCATCTCTTCTCTTGAGAGTCAGAGCCCTGAAAATGACTCTTATGTTTATTTTTTTAATAAATAAATGTTTTTTTCTAATTTTTTTATTCAACTGTCTATTTCATTTGCCCAATGGCCACTTAACTATCTACCCTCCATTTTTCTGGAAATAGATTTTAGAATGAATATCTATCAATCCTTAAGAAATCATCCATTATATTTTCTTTTTCCTTAACAATCAAAATGTATTTTTATGTTAAGTAACTTAATGGTCAGATTTTTTTTCTTTAAGATAAATAAGTTGGATGTTTGAGTAGAAACATCGGTTTTTACATATGTTATGTGATGCGTTTATCAATTGAATTAAGCTTATGGAGATGAAATTGTCTCTTTTTAATTATTATTAAGGACTTTTAATTGTCTCACTTCTGCGGTGATTTAAGTAAGAACTCAATTGTCCTAATTTTTTTTCCGGACAAATACTACGTTTGGTTCTTTTAGTTTGACAGAATTTCCAAGTTAGTCATTTAAGTTTCAAAAGTTTTAAATATGTCTTTTTAGTTGATAAATTATTTCACTGTTACCCTGTTGTTAGTTAATAATTAATTGATGCTGATGTATCTGTTAAGTTGTTAACTTGGATCAAAACGTTGCCTTTTAAAAGCTCTAGGGTATCAAAATGTTACGTTTAATGGTCACAAATATCATTTTAGCACTATAAATGTCGTTTAATAGTGCTGGAAAAACATTTGTTGTTGTAAATAGCTGTCTTTTTAGCATTATAAATGATCATTTGTGACCATTAAACGTAACGTTTTGACACCCTGGAGCGTTTAAAAGATCATTTTGATCCAAGTCAACAACTTAACAGCTACATCAACGACAGTTAAACGGATACTGACAGTAGGGGTAATGGTCAAATAGTTTATCAACTAAAAGGACCTATTTGAAACTTAAAGGACTAACTTAAAAATTTTATAAAAACTAAAATGACCTAATTGAAATTTTCGAAACATAATGAACTAACTTGAGAATTATATCAAACTAAAAGGACCAAAAGTGATATTTAGTTTTTTTTTTCTCATGTCAAATTAGTTGGTCTCACAAGATTGTTATGGACTAATAAAATGAGTCTTCATTCTAGAGTTTAGGGATGTGTTTGGTAAAATTTAGTTATAACCTATTTGATAGTTGTAAACCTAACTGATGATTGATAGCTGAAATAATATAAAATGCGATAACTATAGACACAGTCAAAATCTAGATTATCCGTTCTAAATTGATAGTCGGATAATTTAAAATTATTTTATTAATTATGTGACTTGAACTGTCTAATTTTAAATTAATGGCACGACTAAATTTTACAAACATACAATAATCATATACTGCTGAAAATTCCAGACAGAACCACCACTTCTGCTACATCTAAAATTTGTGTTACACACTCACTCACTTGTTAATATGAACACAGCTACAAATCAAGCATGCGTGTGTTGCCAAATCATTAGCTGAATGAACTCCATCAAAAGTTGAAGACTCCTCTCCAATTTGGATTTTGTACACCACTGGTTGATTAATTGAATAATTCTGCAATGAGTGGGACTGGTTGTTGACAATCGAGAAGTCAAACCATGATGGCACATATATAAAAATTCTTCATATCTCCAAGAAATTTAAATAAGGGCAACAATTGACTGATGTTTGTTGACTAATCACATTAGAAGTACTATTGTTTTAGGAAATACTCTATTTGATCTTTAAATTATAAGACTCAGTCAACTTAATCTATTATTAATATTACAAAACGATCAGCGTTAGGTCTGGTATAAAGAGTTAGACTTTAAAAATATAGCGAATTAAAATTTGAATTTTGTCTAAAAGAAATATCCACATTTAATGTTTGATAGGTCTCAAATAAGATTATATTCGGTGTAAGAAATCTATATGAGAAAGGAAAAAATAACTAACAAAATGATTAGTGGAAGTAAAATTGTAAATCGAGATTGTCTCTTTGTCTAAATTTGATATCAACCGTACTCTAACATTATTTATATAGTTTTAAGCATTAAATGATGTTTATCCCTGCCATTTCATCGAGTTCGGTTTACCTCCGTAAATAAAAAAAAATTTGGATTTCAACCTTGTAATTTAAAGATTTTTTATTTAGGATCTTCGTGGCTTTTAATTGTATAAAATATATGATATGACAGGAGGCAAATCAAAATTCACTCAAATTACAAGGGTGAAAATACTTTAAATTTTGAAATTTGATGTCAAAATGGTCCAAAATCAAAGAATCTTCAAATGACAAGGTACTAATCTCAAGTTTTTTTTTTACGGGAGATAAATTAAAACTTACTCAAATGAAAGGGGGTCAACATCGCTTAACCCTATTTTTAAATTCATATGTCATCAATAATATTAACTTAATGTCATTGTAATCATGCAATTAACCTCAAATGATTTTTTAATGATAAATGTTAATATATTAGTGTTATGTTAGTATTGAACCGAAATAGTTAATGAGTTTTATCAAATGCAGATTGTTGAAAAGAATCTAAATTCGATTTTTTGATAGAATAATTATTGATTATACTTTATTTACTTCTCAGCCGATTCTAAATTAATAAACTCATTTTTCCTAAACACGGAAGGACAAAAAATAGTTAAACAATTGTCATTATAATTTCATAATGTATGAGACCGTACGTTCATACATTTCAGCATTTCTATGACCAAATTGATTATTGACTCAATAATTTCCAAAATGCTGTATTTACTGATTTTAGTTGTACTGTGATTTGACTTTTTTATTAGAGACAACAGTAATTTGACTTTTATTATTGTCAAAATGAATCCATTGAGATCTTTATCTAAAATATTGTGAGACCCTGCTTGATATTGGGATCCAACACAGAGTATATGTAATAGCGTACGTGGAAGTCACCAAGATGTCAAAGGAAGAAAAGACAAAGTCTCGGACCAAACTTTTTTTTTTTAGACAAAATCTCGGACCAACCTATTAGCTAGAGTTACTTTTTTTAGGTTATTTTTTATGAGACTATTAGATACTAGTTATTATTTAATCTATTATATTCTCATATGACATTCACATTAGGCTCTTTAGAGGAGATGACTAACTCGATTTGTTTGGATTAATTGATAATGAAGTTGGATGTTTTGTGTTCAAACTCAAAAGAAAAAGTAAATATTAATTAAACAATAAATAATTAATTTTTGTCATTTAAAACAAAAATTAGGCTCTTTAGATATATTATTTGATGTGTTTTAGAAAATAGTTAAAAGTATCTATCAACAAAGTAATAACTAGTAAGAAAAATAATCAATTAAAAGTGAACATTGATGCGGCAATGATCAATATATGAATAAAAACATGAACTTAATTTTTAGGGTATAATTATCTATATGCTACTACAAGATTAATTCTTTTATATGAATAAATTAGAGATCAAGATATTGATCGTAACCTTATTTTCATATATTGGTCAATGTTCAAGAGATTCAAACAAATAACTATTATTTAATCACATAATTTTTTTTTTGGGAAATTCAACCACATAAATTTGGTAACGTGTAATTGATTTAGTCATATATGCTATAGTTTTAGATTTTGTTTTTGGTTACGGTATAGTTTTAGATTGAAATCTAAAAAATAATACTTTCAACGATATAAATAATAATGTGCAAACTTTAATCATTTAGACACACACAAAAATAAACATTATCTAATCACTTCAATAAATAATAATAATAATAATAACAATAATAATAATAATAATAATAATAATAATAATAATATTATTATTATTATTATTATTATTATTATTATTATTATTATTATTATTATTATTATTATTATTATTATTATTATTATTAAATTTTTTCTATCCTTTTTCATTTTATATGTGTGTCTAAATAATCAAAATTTATGATTGTGACTATACAAGTCTTGCTCCAATTTGAATAGTAGCTTAGGATATTTGTGAAGACAAAAATTAGTGAAGGGTGACCTTCCCCACACAAGGTAAGTCAAGGAATGCTATACGGGTGAAAATTAAGCCACTTGAGTGAGTAAAGTAATAATTAAGAACGGGAAAAGGATTATCAATTATGAAAGTGTACAAGCTGAACAATGTTGTGTATGTTTGGTTATATTGTGATAAAATTAATTTTAATAAAAATTAAGTTAAATATAAAATATAGAATCATTTATGTTTGAATCGATGCATATATGTAAAAATGGGTTGAATAATACATTTAAGAGTATAATTTGATTTTGGAGTTAAAAACTACAAAAACTACTAGTTTCAAATTAAAATCAATTACAAAATTAATTATACTAATGCATCAACTCTTTACTCTTAGACCCAAGAACGCTCAGATGAGATGACACTGATCTCTTCTAATTTAACTAAGGTCCTGAGTTCGAATTCTGTCTTGGGCATGCAGCAGTGTCAAAACTTTCAAAGAGAGTTTACCGTCCATTTAAGTCCCACAATACTCGAGAGATTAGTTTTAGAAGTTGAGCACAGAGGATATCAGGTTTACAAGAAAACTCTTTCTTTACTTTTAGAATTAATTTTGACATCTGACATATCAAAAAATAATCAAGGGGAGTGATATTTGTACAACCAATTATAAACAACTTTTGGGACAACCATTTTTTCTCTCTTCTTATTAGTTAAAAAGAATAGAGAGAAAGAAGAAGAAAAAGAATAAAAACACACGTGAATATAAGAGAGAGACTTGTTTTAAAATTGTCAAAATATAATTGTACAAATATCATTTCTCAATAATCAAACATATAACAAGTGCGCTAAGAAGATTAAGCCACTATGATTGGTCCATGTGTTTTTATGAATCCAGCAACGTATTTGACTTTGTCAGCATATCCTGTATATACTAAAGTATATCTTTTAATTATGTAAGAAGTCAACCACAGTGTTAATTCAATAGACACAGTGATTTGAGTTGAAAACCTTTATGTGCCTTATACACCAAGTAGTCATATAGTCATGATTGCATGGTTTACTTCTCACCTTTACCAAACTTTGTTTAACGCTGTCTTCGTGAACATCATGCATATATCATCAACACTTTGTTTGGTTTGAGGGATAACAAAAAAGGGAAAGACTTGAGAAAAAAATAACATGCTTTGCAATTTGGTGGTTCCCATGAGTTTAAAAAAGATATTCAATTTGAATGGCTTGTATTTGAACTATATATTTAGAAAGAGTGTAATGCTCGTATTTTGCATAAGAATGAGTTAACGTTGAAGCATCTTCTCAATCATATTACAGGCTTGTTTGAATTGGCGTTTGACCATATATTTTTGCGTCCCTATGTTAGTAAAACGCGAGTTTAAAGAAGCCAAAAATTATAGGATTGAGCTAGAAGTGCGTTTGTGGAAAATCCACCGCTATTCTAAACTTGCTATAAGTTTCATTCTTGGTGGTGGTTGAAGAAGCATAGACCTATTGTTTTGATGACTTACATTCTTGATGGTTTAATCCATTGCTTTGTATGAATTATAATATGTTATAATGTTTAGCTATGTCTTTTTTTTGGCTAGTTTTCCTAGCATCGTTGTGATGTTTTTCTCTTTTTCTCCCTTTTAGGCACACCTCATACTTCAAAGGGTGCATGATTTTCATTTATTTTGTTTCTAGTCTCTTAAAAAAAGTCAAAAGCATTTTGTGCAAATTATAAGGTAAGGATTGCTTAAGCCTTATGAAAACAAATGCATATTTACGATAATAGATCTAACCATTGTGGGATGAACTTTAGTCTTCCAATTGAATTTGGATTTGATGCGATATGCAATTTTACCCATTTATGTGATCAACATGTTATTGGTCGTTGAATTGAGACTAACCGATCTAAATATTAATGTATATCTTGATTTTAAAATAATAATTTGAAGTACCAAAATTAAAACTTAAACCGTATGATCTCAATCAAATGATCAGTGAAGCGCTAGCTAAATTAATGTGTGAATAATCTTTGATATCATCTTAATATTTAGACCTAAGGTCAAACTCAGTTGGGCTATCAACGAGAGTATTATTGGGTTGAATCATTACATTGAGCTAAGAGCAACCACACATGTGAGATTGAACATCACATATTCACCCCAAAACTTGAGTTTATGGGTCTAACACTTATATGTTGTTCAATCTCAACTCTTTCGTCCAATGTGAGACTTTAATTCACACTTAACACATTGCAACATCTATCCCTCAATTGTGAGACTCTCCTCATTCGTGATCCAACACAAGGAATCTCTCGCGCTCCCCTTCAAAATTAAATTAAGGCTCTGATATCACTGTTAGGTTATGAGGGGAAGCCTCACTGGGTTTAATTATCACATTGTGTTAAAAACAATCACACTAGCATGTTAGACGTCACATCTTCACCGAAAAACTTAAGACATTAAATTTATAGATCCTCTCACTTAAAAGTTGGTCAACCTCAACTCTTTCACCTAATGTACGACTGTAACTCACATTTGACACATCACAACAGACTCATCTCCAAAAATCACGATGTAAGGTGAGGAGTGTACAAATCTACAAAATAATACCAGAAATGTGAGACTAAATCAAGATTGAATTCTTAGTAGTCGAGTTACTCACATTTGTTACATCAATGGTCGTCCGATCAAAATAAATTTTCAAACTTAAAATTTGCACTTTATTGGATCATTGGATGATTAACAAAATCCCAAATACATGATTTTGTAATCCTCCATGACTACATGGAATGCAATTTCGACTAAATCACTCTAACCATCTCCTCCCACCCCAGCACAAAAAAGTGTTGAACTACTCTAATGAAAGCACATGAAGTGATCCAATAACATATCACATGTTTCCCGCAATAAACACACTACTTTATTTTTTATTTTTTGGCAAAACGCAACAAACATCTTTTTTCGAAAGAGCAATAAACACTATATGAAAAGGTAGTATTAGCAACTAAAATTAGAGAGAAAAAAATTCATATATGATTCGCTCATCATTAGTACCATTTCTTCAAAAGAATATAGTACCAAATTCCATTTTGTTTTTGGTGACTCTACCAAATTTTTTATTTCCTCTTTTTTTGAAAGAAAGATTCTTTTTTTTTTCTTCTTAAATTTTTCTCCCTAATGTTTTTTTTATTCTTTCTAATAGAGTAAAATAGATTTGCCAACAAAAATACTTTTTTTTATTGCTTTCTTATCTTACAATAACGCCGTTATCAGCCCCATTTTTTCCACTATTATAAATTATTACAATACATTTCTTTCCGGTTACTGCAACAATTATGCCTCCATAAGCAATATATTATGACACAAGTATATATACTTCTTTTAACTATTTAATTTAGAGTTCGATCATCTTTAACTAAATCATAAATTAATGTTCACTTGTTGTTAATTAAACCTAGAGTATAATGGTGATGAGTTGACAATTCAAAATAAATTTACACACAACTAATCAAAACATTTAGAGTCGTCACATCAATTAATGTTTTTAATTTATGTGACAATTCAAAAAAATTTGATCGATTGTATATATAAAATTATTTTGGAGTATCAATCCATCATCATTAAACTCTTAAACCTATCTATATCCTCGGTATCTATCAATCCTATGATCACTCACAATACAACTACATATTGGAATATTAATTTTAGAATGATGACCTATTTTGCCTCTCACAGTTTTCAAACAGTCTAATTCAAATTAAATTATGATATTTCCCATACTATGAATAAATTAGTCTTTTATTTATTATAATAGAATGACAAATTTATTTTTAATATAAAAATATCAAAAACTGATTTGAGTTTTATTTTTTTTAAGGTCGAATTTGCCTGTCAGAAAATTACGAAGAACCAAAATAGGTTTATATTTTTCTGGTTGTTGTTCAATTTCGACAAAAGAAAATTGGATTTGTAGCATGTGTGCCTTATGTGATCATCTCTCTTGTCATTGACTTGTGTATAACTTTATGATTTAAAAATTTGTAATGCGTGGGATTTAGACCATTTATAAATTAAGAAGGACGACGCCTAAGGTAGCTGGCTAGCTAAAGGAAGATGAGTATGATTATTATGGTGATGACGATAAGAAAGAAAAAATATAAATAATTTGACTAAGGATACAATGTTAGTGGCTTATGTGTCTATTCACCTAAAATATGAATAATTATTATTGTTCATCCTATGGTGGGATGGGGTTGACATGAATCTTGACTCTCTTTGATGAAACATTCTTTGGAGTCATTATTTGGCCCCCACTCAAACACTCTAAGTCATTCCTTAAAATCTTACAATATTTGAGAACCGTCTTTGAATTGAAATATTAAAGTTCCTTTGTTTGTCTTGTTGTGACCTATTATTCTTCCTTCCTAATTTCTTTATTTTCTCTATCTCCTTTTAGAAACCATTCTTGTGCTCTTTTACTTTGTCTCCAACTTTTGATGTTTAAACAAAAATATCTTATACAGATTAATTAATTAATGAGTAACTTTAGGCAGAGCCATATGTAATGCGACAATTTTCTTAAACATATATAGTGATATCCCGTTCTTGCTTTCTTAGTGATTCAAATAAATTATAAATTTCCATTTAATAGTGAAAAAATATTTGAGAAGTGATTACCTAGAGTACATCCACCCTTTCATTTGTTGAAAGAATGAGCACATCAAATTATCAAATGTGTGGTTTGTTCGCATGATGTGTAGAGTTAAGAGGTGAAATGATAAGGAGGACAAAACACTAACTTATTTTTTTTAGTTATTAACTTATAAGTCGTCAACTAGTTTATCTTCTATTTTTCCGAAATGTTATTGTGTTGTGCAATGGTGGTGAAAAAGCTCTCCCAAATATACACCAAAAATCTTGTAGTGTTTAGGTAAAAGAAAAGCGATTAGCGCAAGTAAGGTCAATCATCACAATTAGGTTGACACCATTAACCCAAAAACGTTGTTGTTTATAGTGAAGTGTTTTATCATGAACTTATCTCGAATCAATCAAGAATGTTGGATGATGGATTGGATAATATAACTGGTCTGAGTAAACAATTAGAGATCTTAGATTCAAATGGAGATGATGAAGTAAATATTACTTTAGCAACTAATTACTAACATTTTTCATCCAAAAACATAAATTAGGAGCGCTTGATCTTCTATTGAGCGAAAAAACATGGGTGGGTATAAGTGAAGATGGAAAAGGTCCGCTAGTTGCCATTTACCTTCGTGGTTCATTTCGTGATCATATTTGTCGCTAAAAAAAGTATTTCTCTTAACCCAAACTGTGATAATATTTATAAAAAAAAATAAATCAAGGAATATAAATCAACTTGAAAGAAAAAAAACAGAAAAGAAAGCTGAAATTTAAAATGAAACATAACAAAGTTAAATTAAAGAGTGTCATTAGAACCACTCTAGAGCGGATATTATAATCATATGTCTAATTTCTTAGTTGTTTCTTCTATAGTAGAATATATCTATTCCTACTTGACCAAAAAATAAAAAGAATAAATTTATTCCTTGTACACACAAAAAAAAGAGGATAAATCTATTTCATATTGCAAATCCAGCAACTTGATGGGTTGACTTCTTATATTTGGTGCTAGCTATATTTTTTAGTTCGAACTCATATCTTCTAGTAGAAATTAATCTCTCGAATCAGGGTTATAATAGATGACAAAACTTTTTTTCAAAAGATTTAATATTGTTTTGTTTTCATGAATGAATTTTAACCCAAGACCTAAATTTAAAATGAAAGAGATTTCTAATCCACTTGGGTTGGTTTGATGGTGTTGGTTTAAGACCTTGGACTGTATTCCTCTTAAGATATTAGGTTTGATTCTTTTTAGTGTCGATTACGGTAGGCTAGTTTGTCTTCTTAAAAAAAACTAGAGATTTCTTTATCATCTATCCAAGTGTCATTTTTATTTTTCTTCTTGACTTTTAAAAAAATCAAGCGACTAGCAACACAATCTTAGACACGCTTTTGAACACACTCTCTTTAATTTATAAAAATTCACATGAGTTCTACCCAATCATATAAGTCTCATGATTAATTTTAACAAATCAAAGATATTTAATACATAGTATATATATTGAAAAGTGTGTGTTGTTACCATTATTCATATGTACATTGTTTAGTTTCTTTACTAGTTGATATCAAACTAAATTTAGATGATAAAAAAAAACACATATTAGATGATATCAAACTAGTTGATAGCATGTAAATTTATAAAAGATAAGTTAGCCAATAATTGGTAGCAGATAATTAGGCTAACAAATTAAATTTAAATTATTTTAGTTGAAAAATTAAATATTAATTTAAATTATTTTTTATACCTATAAGTTAGTTTAACCACTAATTTATGAGGCACAATAAGAGTATAAAGAAGAGGAGAAAATATTATGTAAGTTATAAACTCAGACACATATTTTTATTATTTTTTTGAAATAAACACAAACGCTATATAAACAAAAGCTATAATTAAGCTCATGAGAGAAAAATGTCACGAATCACCTCTTTAATTATTCGAGTTTATATGTTATATAAGATGGTGTTTAAGGCTACGAAACCAAAGTGCACACTGCATAAGCATGACCTCATCTCAACATAATAATTCACATTAGAAAATAGAAAAATGATATATGAAAGGAAACAAATGAATGCTTAGTTTCTTTACCAATTCATTGTTTATGTAGATCGAATATCGTCGGAAGAAGAACAAGAAAAGATAATGAACCGTAGGACCCTTCATTTTTGAATCATGACGGAAGTATGAAGACGACATACAATGGACCTACGTCCTTACACTCCTTTCCTTTGATATATAATAATTAGATCCAATCTCATATACTCTTACATTATTTATACAAGCTGGTAAACTATTCTTGTACAGATTAATATGTAGTTTTTTATCTCCCTCCAAGGCCAGTATTGTCATACGGTGTTAGCAAATCACAGAAGTCCATCTCAATTTAGCTAGTAGCATAAATATAAGTAAATAATCATGTAGCATCAATATATTAAAATACGACACATCTAAATTATAAAATGTTTTTCCAAAAAATAAAATAAAATTTATTGAATGTTTGTTTTTACGGTGGGTGATCGTTCAAACGCAGAGCTACAATCTATAACTTCTCAATAATCACAACAACTTGCACCGGGAAGTTGTATAGTGACTCAAAATTGGAATTATGAAGGTGCCAAAATTGGTGATCGATTTTGGAGGAATCAGGGCCCGATTTTGGCTGTGTTTTGAGCCTTTTCATACGACAAAAATCGGCATCCAATTTGGACTAACAAACCAACATTAAACATTCACATAAACACTTTTTGATTGAGTTTGATGAAATTAGGATAATGGTGCAAATATTTTATGACTTAAAGGACCAATTTGTAACTAAAAAAACTTAAATGACTAACTTATTATAATAATGTAACTTAAAAGACCGCAAATGATATTTTGCCTAAATCTATCTGGATCCCTATAGAAATTAGTGACTTGTCATCTAAAATATTCCAAGCAACTTGTGCTTAATACTCAACATATTTTGGGATAAAACAAGACACATACCCTGAAATTCAAAAAATGCTAATTATTCAAAACATGGAATAAAATTAAAATTGTCGACAATTTTTCCAAAATAATATAACTTTTTTTTAACCCCAAAATATGATTAGGAATTTTTTTTATTCTTTTATATTTATCTTGCTCTCTAAGACATGGTTGTTAAACTTGAAAGAATTTTGCTAATAACTTTCAATCTGTTTTTTCTTCTTTTATTTCTTTTCAAATCACTACGTTAAAGAAATAACAATGTTCCTCATTTATGAATTGCTTAACTACTCCAAAAAAACGTTCAACGAGGCTCTGGGTGATTGAAAATTAAAATCCTAAGGAAAGCATTAGTAAAAGCAATAGAAGATAAATTGTAAGTAAGAATATGCTCTTGTTTGATTGAGTTGTGTCAAAAATGAGATTAGCAAGTGGGTGGCATTTAACTTGGGAAAGGAGAGTTCTTTTTCATTATAGGAAATATTTTCTTGACCATTAGATTTAATTAGGAACATAATTTTATTATAATCTCTCGTTTTTATCTCATATCTTCTCCAACCACTCTCTTTAACCCACTATCTTCATCTTTCATGTCTTTTACTTCTCGACACCTGACTCTTTCTCTTATTCCTTTCTTTTCCTTCTTTTATTCATCAACTAAATTAGGGAATTAATTTTGATATTATAGACAATGATATCAACTTCTAGGTTCTCCAATTAACTTCGTTAATTAAAAATAATAAAATATCTTTTTAAGACCGAACTGTCCGCAGTCTCTAAATTAAATAACCACTTTTTTTATATCCAGTAAAATGTTTTGCATAATATATATAGGGGTCGGGGTTCAAACCTCAGACATCTCACTTATTATACTTAAAAAAAAAAAGAATTTCTAGTCACTATATTACTTGAAAAAAAAAATATTTTAAAGGGTAAACAAAAACATGTACACGGACACATACTATGAATCACTCTCACTCAAGTTACCAAATGCGTGAGAGAAGGTACACCAACTGATTCATGTGATACTGATACCTCTCATGCCAACAGAGCCTTCCATCAACTTATATTAACACTACAAATATAGATATGTTAATTATCTCTCTTCAAAGAATTGAACACATTTTTTATATAAGTAAGTAGCATATTATTCAAACAAAAAGAGCTCATTTATTGAGAAAATTATAGATCATTATCAGAGAATGGAGAGTCCAAAAAAGAATAATGTTAGCTTCTTTCAAATGCCTCTTCATTATCCAAGATACACTGAGAAAGACTACCAAGACATGCCTGAATGGAAGCTTGATGGGTGCTTACAAAAGAGAGTTTGCTATGGGTGCTTTTCTTTGGCCTAAGTTCCCTCTTAACTCAAAGTCTTGAACCTAATTACACTTTACTATCTATCTATATAATGCAATTATAAGATGTTTGACTTTGATCAATACTTATTGGAAACAAGAATAATATTAGTGTATGTAGTTTTATATAAATGTAACTTACTTTAAACTATTGTATAATGTTACTTATCTCAGTGCTATTTATATATATAGTATAAGTTTGATAAATGCTTTAATTTCTTGCAACCTCGACTCAATCATACTTTTTCATTCAATTATAAAAGATGTTGCGAAATTTATTTATGTAAAAGAAAAATGAAGCATTGGTTGAAAATGGATTTTTCACTCAATTATACTCTTTGACATGAAGGTGTACATGAAAGAAAAATTCTTTATGATTTTCTAAAAATATATAAAAAAATCTTTGAGGAAATGGAAAAATTAGTTAGAAGTGAAAGAACTATGTTGTTTATCAAATGGCTCAATAAATGATCTCTACCATTACTCATCGCAGTTGATACAGATGGTTAAACCTTCTACTCACATCAGTTGTGACCATGTAAATTTATGTAAATTTTCAATGATCTTGCATGAGGTTGTATCTCCCCTAATCTAATTTTATTTTCTTATAAAAAAAAAGAAAAAAAACACATCTCTACCATTACTCCTATCATAGGATTCCAATGCAAGGGTCCCCATCAAATCCAATAAACACATATCATTAGAATGAGGGAATGTTAGATTAAAGTCAAGGTCAAATACCTTTTTAGTTCTTTTAGTTTAAAAGGATTTTTAAGTTAGTCTTTTAAATTTTAAAAGTTTTAAATAGGTCATTTTAGTTGATAAACTATTTCACCGTTACTCGTTGCTGTCAGTCTCCGTTTAACTTACATTGATGTGGCCGTTAAGTTGTTGACTTGGATCAAAACTATGAGTTTCATAGGCTCTAGGTATTCAAAATGTTGCGTTTAATGGTCACAAATGATCCGTTATAGGGCTAGAAAGGGAGTTATTGACAACAAAAACTGTCTTTCTAGCCCTATAAATGATCATTTGTGACCACCAAATGCAACGTGTTGACGCCCTGAAGCCTTTAAAACGCAACGTTTTGATCAAAGTCAGCAATTTAACAGTCACATCAACATTAGTTCAACGGAGACTGACATCATGAGTAAAAATAGTTTATCAACTAAAAAGACATATTTGAAAGTTTTAAAACTTAAATGGCTAATTTGAAAATTCTGTCAAACTAAAATGACTAAAAGTGATATTTGACAACAACAAAATAAATACAAACATGTGATGATTTTGATGAATTTTAGTTAAAGGGAATGCACAAAATTGGACATGGAAAGAAACACAAGATTCCAAAATCCGGAAAACAATTGTTGTTGGGAATGCACATAATTGGACATGTAAAGAAACGGGAGAGATGAATTCATGATTCTTCAAATTAACTTGAACCAAGATTCTTGTAATCACAGAGAAATAGAAACACAAGATTCCAAAATCCAAAAAACAATTGTTGGGGGTAAATGGGTGTGATTTTAGAAAGAGTTAAAATCGGTTTTTTTTTTTATTGTTTGTAGGGATAGAAGTATAATTGTTGGGGTGTTGGGTAAAATTTTCTTTAAGCAAATAGGCAAATATAAACTTACAAAAAATCTATGTTAAACCACGACACTTATACTCCCACACCCCCAATTTGAAAACTTTCCCTTTTAAATAAGCTTAAGTAATAAAAAATGAAAAACAATGTTCCAAATTTTTTATTATTTCAATCCATTGAAATGCCCAGATTTTAATCTAAATATTTTATTTTGATTTCTTTATTCCCTTTAAAATAACTAATTAATTTCTATTCCGAATTTGAATTAGGTGAAATGCCCCAAAAAAATACCATTCTAAATGGATTTTTTTTTTTCACTTTATAGATTAAATAAAAAAAATACATTAAAAGGGCATTTCATTATTTTTACTAGTTTTGCGGGGTAGGGATATATCCGTGGACGTGATAAGTAGATTCTTCTTAACTTAAATAGTTTTTTTTTAAAAGAAAAACTTAAATAATTGTACCCATTCCTTTTCAATAATAAAATATAAAAGACTAGCTTTATCATTTATTGAGAAAAATAACGTAGTCCATTTATTGTGGCAAGTTTGCAAAGTAGACAAGTCTGGGCTTTCCGAAAAAAAGAGAGAAGTCTGAGGCCCATATTATTGACACACTTAATGATATAAGATTTTCTTTTTCCACCTTATTGGATTCTCGCGCACCCTTCGTATATTTTCATTTTGCCCCGAACTATTCTTTAATATTTTGGATTATAGTATAATCCAAACAATCTAAAAATTTAAATTACATTTACGAATCACCCTAGTTCATGTAATTCTTTCAATAAACCGTTCGAAAAATATAAACCAAAAAATTATAATACCATATAAGATAATATAATTCGAAAAGTATCAAACCCTCCATCGAACTAGTTTCAAAGATCAACTGAGGTTAATAAGTTGACACCGTTTGAATTATAAAAATCAAACTTCTAAAATCATGTTTAAATTATATAATCTAAACTATGTCAGCACATATATTGAAACATGTATTCATAAGTTAGCACAATTTTTTTGGCAAATTGACATCGAATTATTTGCAACATGCATCAAAACTAATTATAATAAAAATAAAACATAATGAAATCAACTATTATACATCCAGTAACCAGTATCCAAATATTACTAAACAAATTACAAACATAATATCAAAATATAATATCTAAATCAAGCAACACATAAACACAACTATTGGGTAGCGTGTCCACCCCTAGCACCCCATCCTCCTCCAGTGATACACAAACCCTCCCTGAACCTCAACCAAGATCTCTCCAAATTCTTCCTTGTTGGACTTCCTGCTCCATTTGGCCACACGAGTCCCCAATCGGAAGATGTAAGCTCGAAATCTCCTCGTGTAACCTTTCAGACAACATGTCATGGTCAACTATACATGCTTTACTAGTTGACACGAGTAAGCACATCAAGATCATCGTCTTTATTGACATCTGTTAACCATGACTCATTCAACCTCCCCTCATTTTCTTATGTAAATCCTCCATCTTTTTCCCATTATTCAAGCACATTAAATTGGTACAAAACTCCAACAAACAAATAAATTTTTTTAGCTTTAAAAAAATAAAATAAAACATAGTACAAAAAATAATTACAATATATAAGTGGGAGTATCTTATATCTCCTTCCCATATGTGTCTAGCCATACGATGCGCATACTAAGTGAGGAAAGACACGTTTGATGGTACATTATGATATTGTACTTGTTCTAAGCACAAAAGTACTTATCCCGTCTCACATGGCGGCGAGAGGAGGAGAACCTTGTCGGCGGCGAGTGGTAAGAATTGGAACTTTGATTATAGCTCGACAGGGAGGATTCCTGGTCCTACGTATCCTTTCAAGGAATCAGAGCTAACATAATTCTTTTTAGACATTATAGAGTGGGGGAGAAGAACAGAAAACCAATAATTTAAGAGATTTATCTTTAGCATTTTCAAATACAAAGTTGATTAATTTGACTCAATTTTATTAAACACAATTTTACTTTGTGGAAATTAAGGAAACCACTCAATAATAAACTTGAAAACTATATCAATAATATTTGTTGTAGTGAACGATTTTCAAATTTAGATGAGATTAAGGACGGTGTAGAATGATTCGAAAAGAAATACTCTTGAAGACAAACGAAGACTTGGGACATTCTAGTTTCAAAATAACTACCATGCTTAAAGTGAAAAAGAAATTTCAACAAAAGTGGTTATACTTTGGAAGCTATCAATGTTTAGTATTCAAAAGAATAGAAGAAACTTGCTGAAGAGGTTTTCTAAAATAGTTAGAAGACACGTGTTCAGGGGCGGAACCAGAAATTTAAAGTTAGAGGGACCGAATATAAAGAACATAATTTGATTAAAATAATAATAGTTTAAATGTAAAATGTATATAAGAAACCCTAAACTAATATTTTCTCGTTTGTTAAAGAAATTTATAACTACAATACTTAGTATGAGAGACATTAATCGGTAAATATATTTAACATACAAAAAAAATAAAATAGTAGTGCATATGTTCTAGGGTTAAATATGTTTTTAGTCCCTACATAATGATTCATTTTTAACTTTAGTGCCTCAAAAAATCCGTTCAATTTTAGTCCTTATTTGCATTTATATGGGCTATTTTGAGGACTAAAAATAATTCGTTTGACTATTCTTATAAAGTGCAATATTATGTAGGATTAAACTTACACTTAAAAATTTAAGAGGGACTAAACTTAAAAGCTCATAATTTTGTAAAAACTAAACATATTTAACCACATATTTTGTATGTAACTTTGAAATTTATTTCAAAAAGATAATTTGCAAATGAAAAGTATATTTATATGGATACACAAAAACGACAATCGACTAACCAAACAAATGAGCTCTAGTGGTTAACGAGTTCCACCAAAGTATAAATTGTTCAGGAGAACCTGTGTTTGTTTCTTGAGTGGAACAAATCTTGTCTAGTTTTTACTTACATTCTGATCAGACACTAGATTACCATGACCCTTTTACCATGAGAACTAGAGGGTTAACACAAAAAATAAATGAGATATATCATTATGGTTAATTTTATTTAAAATTTGTTGTGGAAATAACCATATCGACATATTTT